>Ga0209373_10003003_pt1 | contig 16171 bp, 14 predicted proteins | sample Higcelweek5metaG_FD_187173 | JGI IMG/M metagenome (GOLD analysis project Ga0209373, IMG submission 187173) | Freshwater pond sediment microbial communities from the University of Edinburgh, under environmental carbon perturbations - High... | ecosystem: Environmental > Aquatic > Freshwater >... | reverse complement strand
AGTCAGGCATGATTGCATTTTCAAATATTTCCATTCTTGAACCAGTTACTCCTATGGTGTATTTTAAAATATTTTTTTGAGAAATGCCATCATTTGCTGTACTCATAAAAATCAACTCGGCTTCTGTGGGAGAATATCTTACATCGGTATCAATAAATCCTGCCGGTTTTTGAACGTTAATTTCAGTAATTAGATCTGTAATAAAATCATATTGAAAAATTCGAGTATCTAATTGACGGTAATCAAAACTTTCAAAGCCCGTAATATCTCTTGTAAATATTAATTTGCTATTAGTTACAGATAGATGTAAACCACCAATTGCGCCCATTGTTCCAGAGATTACATTTTCAATAACAGTTCCAGTAGAATTAATGACGTAAACCTCCGTTTCATAACCATTCAAATTATTCACTTTTAGCGCAATAATAGAACTATCAACACTCCAATCACATTCAGAAATAAATTTTCCGTTGGGCGTTTGAAATATCAATTCTAATCCACTTCCATCAGCATTAATTTTGTACAGTTTATCAAAATTGGAATAGATTAATTGACTTCCGTTGTTTTTCCAACTAAAATTATAATAATCCAAATTAAATCCCGCAGCTGGAATTCCTGCAGTGACTTTAAAAACATCAGAACCATCAGGATTCATGGTATAAATATGAGCTTGTCCACCAGTTGTTCTCAAAAAAGCAATTTTATTTGCAGGAATATTTTTTCGTGGTCTGAAACTATTGGTTGCATCAGACGTAATTTGTAGTTCATTTCCAGCATCGTCAGCAGTGAAAATTACATTGTTGTCACCAATTTTTCGAGTAAAAAGATAACGGGCATTTGGAAATTCTAATGTTCTAAATGATTGTGTTAAGCTATTTACTTCGGGATTTATTCCATCTGAAACAGAAACTTGCCAAAAATATTTGGTACTATAATTAAGACTTGTTAAAGTATATGATGTCGTTGTAATATCTTCATAGATGGTGATTTCGTCTGTAATATCATTTCTAAGTGTAATTTTATATGTTAGTTCGTCATCTTCTGCATCAGTTGATTGCCAAGTTAAATTAACGCTTAAGCTTAAATCTTCGGCATTATCCAAAGGTGTTAAAAGTTCTGGTACAGTAGGTGATTGGTTGATTTCTTCAATAGGTTCTAATTCAAAAACCAATTCTGTTTCTAATTCTTTTAGTACAGTTCCCGCTTCAAATTTAACAATAAAACCATCTTTTCGCGCTTCAAAAGCATAATCTCCTGTTGGCACGTTTTCTATTGTAAAATATCCGTCTTCATCAGTAAAAACAGCACTTGTATTAGGATTTGATGAAACACGAGCGTTTTCAATTGGTTCAAATGTAACAGCTTCTACAACACGACCAGTTACTGTTCCAAAACCTGTATCGTCAATAGTTTCTTCGGAACAAGAATATGAAAGTGCAAGAATTAGTATAAAAAAACTGAATTTATATATTTTGTACATGATTATTTTGTTGTGTTTGAAGTTGCTTCAATTGATAAATCTTTTACGTGTTTTTTAATGGCTTTTTCATCATATTTTTTTCGAGGAAAATAATAATTTACGCTGATGAAAAACCGCCAATAATTGTCATCTCTAATTCCCGATGCGATGTTGTCAATTTTATCAGATTGTGTTAAATTGATTTCGCCAAGCATTCGGATTCCTAAATTATCGGTTGCTAAATATTCTACACCTAAACCCGATTGTATTTTAAAATAAGGCGATTCATAACTAGATGTTGCTCCTAAACCTGTTCCAATGTAGAAAAATGGTGTCAATCTATCATATGGTAAAAAGAGTACTTCCGTATTCAAATCAAACGAAGTGTGTGCATCTTCAAATTTGTTTTTGTTTTTCATCCAAAATAGATTCACAGAAGTATTAATGCTAAACGTCGGCAAAATGAAATAGCGCATTCCCGCACGCAAGGCAGGTTTTAAAACAGGACTTGGATAATCCCCTTGAATAAGCGAACCACCTACGTCTAAGTTAACTCCAAATTTTGCTCTGCGTTCTTTGAAATAGCGTTTGTAAAGCAGTGTTGATTCTGATTCTTCTTTTTCTTTGTTGTATTCGTTTATAACTTCGGTTAATGTCGAAATTGGCGCATTGGCAACCCAAATATTATCTTGAATTCCCTCAACAATTAAACCTTCAACAGCTTTTTCAATTGCCTCTGTAACAGCTAATTGCAAAGGTTCATTTTTTGTAAAACCCGTTTCAACTTCTAATAATCTTTTAAACTTAACATAACGAAATAAACTAGCATCTAACGATTGTGATAAAATGGTTTTTGAAACATAAATTGTTTTTAGAATTTTTCCATTTTGTGTAGAAACCAATCGAAGATAAACCGTTACTCGATCTTGTCTATAACTTGTAGAACTTCCAGCACCAAAATAACGTGCTCCAAAACCGCCAGTTATGATATTTGAATCATACGAAACAATTCCGCCTTCTAATAAAACTCCCGCATAGAGTAGAGGAGTAAGTTGTTGATCTTTTGAATTGGTATCTTTTAAATATTCTTGACGTGTTGATCTAATGATGTTTCTTTCTTGTAAAAGATTGGCTAAATTTTCTCTTTCAATTGGAATAAACCATTTTGAATCTTCAAGCGCTTTTATTAAAATTGAAGTTGAACCTTGTGTAACAGCTGTACTAAAATTACTTCCATTATCTGAAGGTTTGTATTGCCCCGTTTGGTCTCTAAATTTATATACACCTACAACGATTTGTTCTTTTGGTGGTGGTAATGATTTTAACGATAGAGTAGCAGGAGTTCCTTCTCCATAAGAAGCTTTTTGAACGGTGACAGGCTGATTAAAATAGGCTCCACAACTGCTTAATAGAATAAATAAACTGCAACCAACTATTTTTGTGCTTGTTTTCATGTGTTTTGTTTTTAGTAAAAAGAACACGTGTAAGCTAAATTTTAATAAACTTTAGGGCAGTTTATGTTTGAAGGAATTTAATTTCTGGGAATAATAACTTGAGTTTCTTCACCTGTGAGAATGTCTAAAATATTGACGACTAAGCCTAAGTTTGACTCGTATAATTCAACTGATAAACTTCCAAAAGTATATACACCATTTTGAGTCCCTGAGCCTGTGCCATCTCCTGATCCAGATGTATTGGAACCAAATTGATTGTCAAAAAGTTCTCTTGATAAATAACTCAATAATTGTGAATTTAAGTTGTCTCTAAAACGTTCTAAATCTGATTGTTGTTCAAAACCATCTTCACCATCTGGGTCTTTTAATAAATTTTGGGACTCGGCTGAACTTAACATCCATTGATAATTGAATGTATCGCCACCAAATGCGGGGTTTTTTGGTTTATAAACTAAGTTTTGTGCTACTGAAAAACCGATAAAAAAACAAGCGAATAGTGTGATGTACGTTTTCATTTTTATTGTTTTAATATTGTTCGATTCTGTTTTTTAGTTTTTCTAAATCTTTGAAGTATTTCTTTGTAATTTGAATGGCTTCTTCGGCTTTTTGAGAAAGAAATTCTTCATTTGGATTTGCAATAAATTCTGAAATTAACTTGTTGTCTATTGTTATTTTAAGAATTGTTGTTCTTCCGATGTTGAGTTGTTCTTCAATTTGTACAATTTGATTTCCTTTTATAGCTTCAGAATTGTATTTTGAAAAATATATGTCGTAAAAATCTTTTCCTACTTTAGTTTTGGTATCGTCTGAAACAATGCCGGTAATTTCAAGTTCGGCTTCATTTTTATTTAAAACTTCACTTTTTTTTTCTTCTACAATAATTCGGTCTTTTCCCACCATGACATCATTATCGTCATAAATTAAGAGTAGAATTATAATTTCATCTTTAGTACTTTGATTGATTTTTGTTGTTGAAAGTATTTTTTTCTCATTTGGATTTAACGTAAACTCACCATTTTGAGAATTGTTTGACGTGTTTGTTGTTTGTTTATTTTTTTTAATGACAGATAAAGTGTATGATAAATTTTTTATGCCGTCATCAAGATTTTCAGCTGTTCCTGTAACCGAAACCATTTCTTCAAAATAACTCAATTCTATTTTAGCTTTTACTTCTGTATTCAAAATTTGAGCATGAAGAATTGTACTAAAAAGTAGCGGGAAAATTAGAATATGTAGCTGATTTCGTTTCATCTGTTAATTACGATTACTGATGCGTTATTTCCGTTGATTTGAATTTTTAAATTTTCTGATATTGTGTTGCTTCCAAAACTTGTAATTCGGTTGTTATCACCGTTTTGAATGTATTGATTTTCAATTATATTATAATTTCCTATCGACATTTCATGGATTGTATTTCCATTTCCATTTTGAAGAATAAATTCGTTTACTTCTGCTTCAACTCTGTAAATATCTGTCGAATTAAAATGTCCGTTTTGATATACTTGAATGAATGATTGATTGGCAATAATGGTATTTTGATTGTAATTTTGATTTCCTATTTGTGTAATTATAGCACTATTTGTTTGATTTTGAGGAATTATGGTTGATAGTTTATAATCAATATTATTTTGATTTATTATGGCTATTTCTGTTTGTGTATTTTCTTGCGAAATGGCAGTAACGCCAATTAGCAAAAATAAAATGGCGATTATTTTTTTTAGATTTTTCATATGATAAAAATGAGACAAGCAAGAATAACTTACTTGTCTCATTAATAAAAAATTAGTTAGATTGATTTACTAAAGAAAGGTTACTAACTCCAGTTTGGTTAACAAAACTCATGTGAGATTGTCCAGTTTGATTTGTCCAAGCTGCATTTAATGAACCATCTTGTTGGATGTAAGAGAAGTTTCCTTCTCCATCTTGAGTAGTTATTGCTAAATTGCTTTGACCATCTTGATCATGAATTGCCATGTTATCTTCACCTAATTGTAATTGATAAGAAGCATTTCCTTCTCCAACTTGAAGCGCTAATCCCATATTACCATCTCCAACTTGAACTTGAGATGAGTAATTGTCTTCTCCAAATTGAATAGCGGTTGCGCTATTATCATTTCCAAATTGTGTTTGATCGGCAGTATTATCTTCTCCAATTTGTAAAACTGAAGCAGTATTGTCTAATCCAACTTGTAAAACGTTAGCTTCGTTAGTAATTCCTAATTGATTTACTGTAGAACTATTTCTTCTGCCATATTGATCAATATCAGAATCATTTCCTAACCCTACTTGAGTTACATCAGCTTCATTTCTTCTACCGTCTTGATTAACGTTAGAGTAATTTGCAATACCTAATTGATCTACTTTGGCATCATTTCGTCTACCTAATTGGTCAATTTCCGAACCATTGAAAGCACCAACTTGATCAACTTCGGCTTCATTGAAACGGCCATCTTGGTCAACATCTGAAACATTTAACAATCCGAATTGGTCTACATCAGACATGTTTCCTAAACCTGTTTGGTTTACTAAACTTAAATTGGCTTGAGCATACATTGCCATTCCAAATAACATCACTGAGATGTTTAAAACAACTTTTTTCATAATTTAAATATTTAATTGGTTATTAAATTCAATATAAAAATGTGACCAAAAAAGTGTGGTAAGTTGTTTTAATCAACGACATTATTCCATTTGTAGTAGGGGGCGTAATCTTGATTATTTGATTCAAAATTATACAGAAAATTTAAACATCAAAACTTTTATGTGTTAATTTTTTAATTATTTGGTAATTTTTCTACGAATTGTTTAAAATCATAGATAAAGTGCTTATTTATTGTAAATAGCTGAATAATAAAATAGTATAAAAAAAACACCCCAAATTAATGAGGTGTTTTTTATCGATTTTTTTTGCAATTTATTCCTTAGCTAATGTCTTCATTTCTTTTTCAATCATTTCATAAAATTGGTCAATTTTTGGCATAATGATAATACGAGTTCTTCTGTTTTTTGCTCTGTTAGCAGGAGAATCGTTTTCCACTAAAGGAATATAAGAACTTCTTCCAGCTGGAATCAATTGTTTTGGACTAACTCCTAATTCTTTATGTAAAACTCTCACGATTGAAGTAGCTCTTTTTACAGATAAATCCCAGTTGTCTAATAAAACGGCATTTTTAATTGGCACATTATCCGTGTGACCTTCCACCATACATTCGAAGTCTGGTTTGCTGTTGATTACTTTAGCCACTTTACCTAAAACACCTTTTGCTTTATCACTTACTTCGTAACTTCCTGATTTGAATAATAAATTATCAGCAATTGAAATCATTACCACACCTTTTTCAACATTGATGTTAATGTCTGGATCGTCGATTCCTACTTCACGTTTTAAACTAGTAACTAAAGCTAACGTAACACTGTCTTTTTTAGTTAAAGCGTCTTGTAAACGTGTGATTTTTAAATCTTTTTCTTTTAAACTTTCTAATGATTTTTCAAGATTTTCAGCCCCTTTTGTAGTTAAAGTGGTCAAATTTCCCATGTTATTGATTAAGTCTGTATTGTTTTTCTTAAGAAAATCAACTTGACTCGCTAACGCTTCTCTTTCCGTTAAACAAGTGTTTAATTTAACCGTTGCGGTGTTTAATAAATCTTGAATCTCTTTGTTTTTAGCCTCTAATTCGGTAAATTTCTTTTTTGAAACACACGAACTTAATGAAATAGCGGCTACTGCGGCGAATAACATTACTCTTCTCATACGATAATTATTTTTTTACAAAATTAAATGGAAATTGTTAAAAAATAGCTTTTTTAAACCTAAACTATTGTTAAAAAAGGTCAGCAAAGACCTTGCCATTCTTGATAAAGTAACGATAAACGATGCTGTTTATTTTGTAATAATTAAATTTTTGAGTTGTATTACGTTTCTTATAAAATTGAAATACAAGATGATAAAATGTAAAATGCGCTTTAATAATTGCCCAACAATGTTTGAATTTTCCTTTCAAAATAAATTGAATTCCAGCTAATCCATCTAAACACAAGCGTATAAATAGGATTGGAAACAATTGATTTTTAGGTAAATTCTTAGTCAACATTAACAACGAATTTCTAAAATTTAAAAACGTTTTTCTTGGGTTTCCTTCGTTTAAAGTCGCACCACCAACGTGATACACGATAGATTTTGAAGTGTATTTTATTTTGTAACCTAAATTAAAAGCTCTCCAACACAAATCAATTTCTTCTTGATGTGCAAAGAAATCATCATCAAAACCGTTTAATTTGCGATACACTTCTTTTCTAATAAAAAAACAAGCTCCAGTTGCCCAAAAGATTTCAATTTCATCATCGTATTGATTTTTGTCTTCTTCAACCGTGTCAAAAATTCGTCCACGACAAAATGGATAACCAAATTTATCAATAAAACCACCAGCACCACCAGCATATTCAAAATGGGTTTTCTTTTTGAAGTCTAATAATTTAGGTTGAATAATTGCAGTTTCGGGTTGCGTTTCAAATATGTTTAGAATAGGTGTAAGCCAATTTTCAGTAACTTCTATATCCGAATTTACCAAAGCGTAATATTCTTCTTCAACAAATTTCAACGCTTCATTATAGCCTTTAGCAAAACCAAAATTTCCTGTATTTTGAATGATTTTAACTGAAGGAAATTGTTTTTGAATCACTTCAATAGAAGAATCAGTTGAAGCATTATCGGCTACATAAATAGTAGCTTCATCAGAAAATGCAACTACCGAAGGTAAAAACTGTTCTAATAATTTGGCTCCGTTCCAATTTAATATGACTACTGCTATTTTTTTCAAGTGCTTTTTTGTTTCAGGTTTCAAGTTTCTGGGTTTTTGGAGTTTCAAAGAAAAAAAATCTTCCATCATCCAGCTTCCATCATTTATACTCTGGAAGTTCTTTCAAGAACACATATTTTTCATTCTCAAAATCCATTTGGCAAAAATAATGATTTAGTCCATTGGTAACCATTAAATATTTCGCTTTCAATACTAAATTATAACGAGCTATTTGATCAAATGTTTGTTGGGAAATAGAAACTTCTGGTGCTTTGCATTCGATTAGTAAAAATATTTCACCATTTGGTTGAAAAACAACCCCATCATAACGTTTACTTAAATCGTTAATTTTAATTAATTTTTCAACGTTTATATAGGATTTTGGATACTTTTTATCTTGTAACAAAAACTGAACTACATGTTGACGCACCCATTCTTCAGGTGTAAGAAGAATAAATTTTTTTCTAATTTCATCAAAAATAGACACTTTATTTTCACTATTTTTGAACCGAAAGGAATACGTTGGAAAATTTAATTTTTGCATAGTTCAAAATTAGTTAAATATTACAAACTGCCAACTATTTACCGAACACTGAATACTAAATTATGGATGAAGTAATTCAAATTACAAAAGATATAAAAGCCGGAAACATTAAACCCATTTATTTTTTTATGGGAGAAGAGCCATATTATATTGATAAATTGACTGATTTTATTGAACAAAATGTGTTACAAGAACACGAACGTGATTTTAATCAATCTATTTTATATGGTCGAGATGTTACAATGGAAGATGTGATTGGAAGTGCAAAACGTTTTCCAATGATGGCTGACCGACAAGTGGTTATAGTTAGAGAAGCTCAGGAATTATCACGTCACATTGATAAATTAGAAGCGTATGCCGAAAATCCGCAGCCTACAACGGTTTTGGTTTTTGCTTACAAATACAAAACATTAGACAAGCGTAAAAAAGTCACCAAACTATTAGATAAAATAGGAGTAGTTTACGAAAGTAAAAAATTGTACGAAAATCAAGTTGGCGAATGGATTAAAAGGGTTTTATCAGGACAAGGTTATAGCATTGAACCTAAAGCAGCCGCTATTTTAGTTGAATTTTTAGGAACCGATTTGTCTAAAATCAGTAACGAGTTAGATAAATTAAAAATTATTTTACCAAAAGGTCACACGTTTACTCCAAAAGACATTGAAGAAAATATTGGTTTTAGTAAAGATTATAACAACTTCGAATTGCGAAAAGCCATTGGCGAAAAAGACCAATTGAAAGCCTACAAAATAATAGATCATTTTTCTCAAAATCCAAAAGATAATCCGTTAGTTGTTACTACTGGACTGGTGTTTGGTTTCTTTTCTCAATTATTGCAATATCACGGATTAAAAGACAAATCGCAGTTTAATGCGGCTAAAGTTTTAAAGGTCAGCCCTTATTTTGTTAAAGATTACGAAGTAGCATTCCGAAATTATCCAATGAAAAAAGTAAGTGCGATAGTTGCTGCTTTGCGAGATATCGATGTGAAAAGTAAAGGAGTTGGTGCTTCATCAATGTCGCAACATGATTTATTAAAGGAATTATTGATTAAAATTTTCAATTAATTCAAATGATAAAAAGTTTAAAAATTTGTACCTTCGCAATCCTAAAATTTACAAAACTTTAGTTAAAAATACTTAATTATGGGAATGAATAAAAATACAATATTGGCTTGGGCTACTTTCATTATGATTTTAATGGGATTACTTTTAATTGGATTAGGAATTTACCGTTATGCTGATGTTGCAGGTTGGGGATTTGCAGCGGTTGGAGTTGGTTTCTTTGCCATTGCTTGGGTTTTCAACGCATTGAAAGGAAGAGTTTAATATTACAATTTAAAAAAATAATAAAACAAACATACCATTATGTCAGACGATAAGAAAGTGATTTTCTCAATGCAAAAATTGAGTAAAACCTATCCAGGAGCAGATAAACAAGTACTAAAAAATATATATTTAAGTTTCTTTTACGGAGCAAAAATTGGTATTCTTGGATTAAATGGTTCAGGAAAGTCTTCATTATTAAAAATTATTGCTGGGGTTGATAAAAATTATCAAGGTGATGTAGTTTTTCAACCAGGTTATACTGTTGGATATTTAGAACAAGAACCTCATTTAGATGAAACGAAAACGGTAATAGATATTGTTCGTGAAGGTGCTGCAGAAACGTTTGCTTTATTAGAAGAATTCAATAAAATTAATGACGATTTTGGTTTACCTGAAGTATATGAGAATCCAGAAAGAATGGAAAAACTTATGGATCGTCAGGCTGAATTACAAGACAAAATAGACGCTTCAGGAGCTTGGGAAATTGATAATAAATTGGAAATCGCAATGGACGCGCTTCGTACGCCAGATCCAGAAACTCCAATTTCAGTTTTATCGGGTGGAGAAAAACGTCGTGTAGCTTTATGTCGTTTACTTTTACAACAACCAGATGTTTTATTATTAGATGAACCAACGAATCACTTGGATGCTGAATCTGTACTTTGGTTAGAACAACATTTAGCACAATATTCAGGAACTGTAATTGCGGTAACGCACGATAGATATTTCTTAGATAACGTAGCAGGTTGGATTTTAGAATTGGATAGAGGAGAAGGTATTCCATGGAAAGGAAATTATTCTTCTTGGTTAGAACAAAAATCAAACCGTATGGCGCAAGAAGAGAAAGTAGCGTCAAAACGTAGAAAAAACTTAGAGCGTGAGTTAGACTGGGTGCGTCAAGGAGCAAAAGGACGTCAAACCAAACAAAAAGCACGTTTACAGAACTACGATAAATTATTAAACGAAGACCAAAAAGAACTAGACGAAAAATTAGAAATTTACATTCCTAATGGACCTCGTTTAGGAACGAATGTAATTGAAGCTAAAAATGTTGCTAAGGCATTTGGAGATAAATTACTATATGACGATTTAAATTTCGTTTTACCACAAGCAGGAATTGTTGGAATTATCGGACCAAATGGTGCTGGTAAATCGACTATTTTCAAAATGATTATGGGCGAACAACAAGCTGATGCTGGTACATTTGAAATTGGTGATACAGTAAAAATTGCATACGTAGATCAATCGCACTCTAATATTGATCCAAACAAAACCCTTTGGGAAAACTTTTGTGATGGTCAAGAATTAATTATGATGGGCGGACGTCAAGTAAATTCTCGTGCTTACTTATCTCGTTTTAATTTTGGTGGTGGTGAACAAAATAAAAAAGTATCTACTTTATCAGGAGGAGAAAGAAATAGATTGCACTTAGCCATGACACTAAAAGAAGAAGGAAACGTATTACTTTTAGATGAGCCTACTAATGATTTAGATGTGAACACATTACGTGCTTTAGAAGAAGGATTGGAAAATTTTGCAGGTTGTGCTGTAATTATTTCGCATGATAGATGGTTTTTAGATAGAGTTTGTACACATATTTTAGCTTTTGAAGGTGATTCTCAGGTGTATAGCTTCGAAGGAAGTTTTACAGAATATGAGGAAAACAAGCGCAAACGTCTAGGAAAAGATGTAACGCCAACTCGTATTAAATACAAAAAATTAACACGATAAACATTTGTTAAAAAATCCTGATTTAGTCAGGATTTTTTTTTATTTTAGATTTTTACTTTATACCAACAAAAAACCATGTTTTTAAAGCACTTTATAGCCATATTTATTTTGTTTTGGATGGTAAATCCATGTTTTTCGCAGAATAATTCAAGCGATATAAAGACAGCAAAAGAATTATTAAAAAAAGCAGGGCAAAGTTTTTTGAACTTGGAATCAAAAAAATCACTTGATTTTGCAAAATCATCTTTGGAAATCTCTTTAAAAAACGATGATTATTTGTTAGCTGCTAAAGCTTATAATTTAATAGGGCTTAATTTCGATGAATTCTCAGATTATAAAAAAGCAATTGAATACTACAATAAAGGTTTGGTTTTAGCCAATAAAACCAATAACGATACAGTTAAAGCATGGTTACATAATAATATTGGAAATGTTTATTGTTACAGGAAAATTGATTTCAAAAAAGGAATTCAGCATTATAAAAAAGGAATTGAATATTCTAAGAGATTAAACGACATTTATGAAATTACTTTTTCAAAATTAAATATTGCAAGTGCTTATTTTGCAAATGAAGATTTTAATTCAGGAATTATTTATTTAAATGAAATCAAAGATTATATTGAAAAAGAAGGAGAAATAGAAGCAAAAATTTCCTTATATTCCAATTACGGATTATATTATAATTCATTAAACGACCATAAAAAGGCTGAAGAGTTTTATTTAAAGTCGGTTGCATATTGTGAAAAAAATGATATTGAATTAATTAAATCGAATGCTTCAGTAGTTTATAATGATATTTCTAATTTTTATTTCAAAACAAAAAACTTTGAAAAAGCACATTTTTATCTTGCAAAACACGATAAGCTTCAAGACGAAATTTACAATGAAAATAGAGTAAATGAAGTAAAAATTGCTGGATTAGAAATTGAACATGATGAAATTAATAGAAAAATTAGTCAAATTGAATCTGAGAAAAAAATTCAAGATGAAAAACTAAAAAATAACAGACAATTCATAATTTTTTCCGCGATAATTGTTTTTATTTTGATTTTGCTACTACTTTCATTTGTTAGGAATAACAAGTTAAAATCAAAAATTAACAAAGAACTTAAATTAGCAAATGCTGAGTTATTAGATGCTAAAGAAAAAGCAGAAGAAGCTTCGCAGTTAAAAACACAATTTATTTCAACCATAAGTCACGAATTAAGAACACCATTGTATGGTGTAGTAGGTATTACAGACATTATTTTAGATGAACACAAAGAATTGAAAGATAGTCCTCATCTAAAATCTTTAAAATTTTCAGCTAAATATTTATTGTCATTGGTTAATGATATTTTAAAGGTCTACAAAATCGAAGAAAATCAAGTTATACTTCAAGATTCAGTTTTTAATTTACAAGACGAATTAGTTGTTATCAAAGATTCTCTTCATTTTTTAGCAATCAAAAACAACAATCAAATTCATTTAGATATTGACCATCAAATCCCAAATCACTTAATTGGAGATAAAATTAGACTGTCACAAATTTTTATCAATTTAATTAGTAATTCATTAAAATTCACTCAAAATGGTTATGTTACAATTAAAGCAATTTTAATGAATTTTGAAAAAAATAATTGCCAAATAAAATTTCAAGTAATTGATAATGGAATTGGAATTGCAAAGAAAGATCAAGAAAAAGTTTTTGAAAAATTTGTACAAGTTTATCGAAAGGAAGATGATTATCAAGGAACAGGTTTAGGACTTACTATTGTAAAAAAAATGGTGGAACTATTTCAGGGCACAATAGAATTGGAAAGTGAAGAAAACAAAGGAACAACAGTTACTTTTATTATAAATTTAGATGCCGATATTGATAAGATAAATCAAATTATTAATAATCTAGATGTTGATTTATCTGTCAAAAAAGATTATAATATTTTAGTGGTTGAAGACAATAAAATTAATCAAGTTGTTACAAGAAAACTACTGGAAAATAACCATTTTCAATGTGTTATAGTTAGCGATGGTTATGCAGCTTTGGAAACTTTAGAAACTAAAAAATTTGATGCAATTTTGATGGATATTAATATGCCTTTAATTAATGGATTTGATACTTCAAAACTTATTAGACAAAAAGGAATTATAATTCCTATTATTGCTGTCACAGCTTTTGATAAACAAGATATCGAAGACAAAATTAAAGATGCTCAAATCGATGAAGTTATTGTAAAGCCTTTCGATAGTACAAAACTATTTGAAGTAATAAAACGTTTTGTCGACAAATAGTTTATTGATGATGGTAGGGTTCGTTTCTTAAAATAGTGAAACCTCTATAAATTTGTTCAATTACAAATAAGCGAACCATTTGATGTGAAAAAGTCATTTCGGACAACGAAACTTTGCCTTGTGCTTTTTGATATACCGAATCGCTAAAACCATATGGTCCACCAATTACAAAAACTAACGTTTTAATTCCAGAATTCATTTTCTTTTGCAAATATTCTGAAAAGCCAACACTACTAAACGTTTTTCCATTTTCGTCAAGTAAAATTAATTGATCGGTTGCACTAATTTTTGATAAAATTAATTCGCCTTCTTTCTCTTTTTGTTGTGCTTCTGATAGATTTTTTACGTTTTTAATATCTGAAATAATTTCCAAATCAAATTTCACGTAAAAAGACAATCGTTTTGTATAATCATCAATTAATGTTTGCAACGATTTGTTGTCGGTTTTTCCAATGGCAATTAGACGAATATTCATTTGAATTGTTTTTGCAAAAGTACATATTTTGAAAATAAAAAACCATTCGCGTTAACGAATGGTTTTTTTAAACAAACTAAACCAATTATATTACTGTATTAAAAAGCGTATTTATTTTCGCTAATAATTTTTGCAGCAATTTTTTCACGAAGTCCAATTACATTTGGCATATTCGTATATTTTGTAAAACGTTTTAATCCCATTAACATCATAAGTTGTTCGTCGCCTTCAGCAAAAGAAACAATTCCTTCTTTTCCTTTTTGGTTCACGATATCTACTGCATGATATAAGTATAATTTTGCCATAGCAATTTGCTCTTGAACTTTGTCTTCACCTTCTTTTTTGGCTAATTTTTCAGTTCTAAGAATAGTACTTTCAGCCATATAGATTTCGATTAAGATATCAGAAGCAGCCATTAATAATTGTTGGTGTGATTCTAACTCTGGTCCGTATTTTTGAACTGCAGCACCTGCAACCATTAAGAATACTTTTTTCAATTTGGCAATCATTTCTTTTTCTTCAGCAAATAATTCTGAATAATCAGGAACGTCGAAGGATGGAATGCCCATTAATTCTTCAGCTACAGCCATTGCTGGACCTAATAAATCTACGTGACCTTTCATTGCTTTTTTCACTAACATACCAACTGATAACATTCTGTTGATTTCGTTAGTTCCTTCGTAAATTCTTGCGATACGAGCATCTCTCCAAGCACTTTCCATTGGTGCATCTTCTGAGAATCCCATTCCACCAAAAATTTGAATTCCTTCGTCTGTACAAGCTTGAACATCTTCAGAAACAGCTACTTTTAAGATAGAACATTCGATTGCGAATTCTTCAACACCTTTTAATTCTGCTTCTTGGTGCGAATTTCCTTCACTAACTCTAATATTAATTCTGTTTTCAATATCTGATGCAGCTCTGTATGTAGCACTTTCTCCAGCATAAGCATTTGTAGCCATTTCAGCAATTTTAGCTTGAATTGCTCCAAAACTTGAAATTGGAGTTTTAAACTGAACTCTTTCGTTAGCATAATTTACAGCTCCAGAAATTGTTCTACGTTGTGCTTCTAAACAAGCAGCTGCTAATTTAATACGACCAACATTTAAAGCATTCATAGCAATTTTAAAACCTTCGCCACGACCTGCCAACATATTTTCTACAGGTACTTTTGTTTCGTTAAAGAAAACCTGACGAGTAGAAGAAGAGCGAATTCCTAATTTGTGCTCTTCGTCACCCATTGAAATTCCGTTTGAAGGATCATTTTCAACGATGAAACCAGTAATGTTTTTATCATCTTCTATACGAGCGAAAACAATCATTACGTTACAAAAACCAGCATTTGAAATCCACATTTTTCCACCAGTGATTTTATAATGTGTTCCATCTTCTGAAAGAACGGCTTTTGTTTTTCCTGAATTTGCATCTGAACCAGCTCCAGGTTCTGTTAAACAATACGCACCAAACCATTCGCCAGAAGCTAATTTTGGTACATATTTTTGTTTTTGTTCTTCCGTTCCGTATAAAGTAATAGGCATAGTTCCAATTCCAGTGTGCGCTCCAAATGCAGTTGAAAACGAACCAGTTGCTCCTGAAATATAATCACAAACTAAAACGGTGTTTACGAATCCCATTTCCATTCCGCCATAAGCAGCAGGAACAGCTACGCTTAAATAACCTAGTTCTCCAGCTTTACGCATGATATCTTCGGTTAAAGAGTAATCTTTCTTTTCAAAACGCTCTTTGTTTGGCCAAATTTCTTTGTCTACGAATTCGATTACCGAATCACGCATCATAACTTGTTCTTCATTGAAGTCTTCTGGTGTGAAGATGTCTTCGCATTTTGTTTCTTTTACAAGGAATTGTCCTCCTCTAATGATATCTGACATAACTTATTAAGTTTTATAGTTTTATTTTAAAAATTCGTAAATTCCTGCTGTTCCCTGTCCTGTTCCCACACACATGGAAACGATTCCATATTTACTTCCTCTTAATCGCATTTCGTCAAACAATTGAACAGAAAGTTTTGCACCAGTACAACCTAGTGGGTGACCTAAAGCGATAGCTCCACCATTTACGTTTACGATATCAGGATTTAAGCCTAATTCTCTAA
>Ga0209373_10003002_pt1 | contig 16176 bp, 16 predicted proteins | sample Higcelweek5metaG_FD_187173 | JGI IMG/M metagenome (GOLD analysis project Ga0209373, IMG submission 187173) | Freshwater pond sediment microbial communities from the University of Edinburgh, under environmental carbon perturbations - High... | ecosystem: Environmental > Aquatic > Freshwater >... | reverse complement strand
CGACATTGACGCCACCCACCCGCCATCGCCCGTCAATCAGGACCAGCAATGGCCCGCCACTGGTCCCCCGGCTGGCCGAACAGGAATGGAAGATCAATTGGCCACCCGGTCCCGGCGGTCGGGCCTGCGCCGTCACGGCACAATCGCGGTCGGCCATCAGCAGATGCACGCGGTCCTGGCTGAACCCGGCCAGGGCCACGCTGTCGCCGGGTGCGGCGGCACGGGGGGCGGGGGCCAGGACGGGAACAGCCGCCGGGCCCGACAGGCGCAGCAAGGCCCAGTCATGGCGCACGCTGTCGCCGGGCTTTGTGCCGTCATAGGCGGCGGGGACATGCAGGGCATCGACCGTCAGGTGGGTCTTGTACGTCCCCCGCTCATACCCCAGCAGGACATGCAGCGACCCCGCCGCCAGCAGGCGGCGGGTGCGGGGATTGTACAGGCAATGGGCGGCGGTCAGCACGAGGCGGGCCGCGATCACAGTGCCGGTGCATTTACCGCCAATATTGGTCTGCACCCGCGCGATGCTGTTCCAGGGCGGGGTGGTGATATCGACGATCTGGCGTGTGTCATCCGCCGCCACGCCGGGTGCGCGCCTCTCCTGCGCCAGACCCGGCGACGCCAGGGTGGCAAGGGTCAGGATCAGGGCCACAAGGCGGCGCATGGGGGGGATCAGAAGGGGCTGCTGTCGCCGCCGCCGGGATCGCCGCCGGCCAGGAACATCCAGATGGCGTAGTAGAAGACGCCCGCAAAGGGCAGGCCGATCAGCAGGCCCAGAAGCATATAAACAACATACATGACGCACCTGTAGAAAAGCGGCTGCGCAGAAAGCGAAATGGCCGCCCGTCCTGCGGCACGGCCATCCCCTTTGCTACGCCCCGTTCCGGCCCCTGTCACGGGACAAAAGGACGCGGAAGCGGACTGTCATCCCAGCCAGTCCAGGGCGGAATTGGCGATCTGCGCCAATCGCCCCTCGGTCGCACCTACGCTCAGGAAATGCAGCAGCGGATTGAGGCTGGCGGCCTCCACATCCGCATTTGCGGCCAGATAGGCCTTGGTATTGAACAGGGCCGACGGGTCACGCCCTTCCTTCCAGCCATACTGGCTGAAATGGGCCCAGGCTGTGGTTTCGCCACGGGCAACGGTGGCGGCGACGTCCTGATACTGTGCCAGATAGTAATCGACATCGAACAGGGCGTTGGGATCACGCCCCTCCTTCTCGCCATAGCGCTGGAAATGCTCCCAGCCGCTGGCGAAGGCGCCGCCGTGCACGGCCGCCGCGACATCGCCATAACGGGACAGGTACAGCCCCTCGTCAAAACCCGCCGGCCCGGTGTCGGGGGTGATCGGGGTCAGCAGCTTGACGTCGATACCGAATACCGCCACCTCCACACCGCGGATATCGGCGGTTTCCTGGAACTGCGGCAGTTTGGTGTTGACGACAATGTATTGGCCCAGGGCGCTGCTGGCCGACGTGAACTGGTATGAGTTGGCCGGGCTGTCGAAATAGGCGATATCCAGCCCGTCACCGCCGATCAGCCGGTCCTCGCCCATGCCGGCGATCAGGACATCATCGCCGAAACTGCCATTGAGCACGTCATTGCCAGCCTCCCCCATCAGGGTGTCATTGCCGCTTTCACCCAGCAGAAGATCATGGCCGGTCCCACCCAGGACCAGGTCATGCCCGCCACCTGCCTTCACCAGATCGTCGCCGGCCATGGCGCGCAGGATGTTGTTCAGCACATTGCCCTGGATATTGTTATCCAGGGCGTTGCCGATGCCCACCAGCGGGCCACGGGTCGCCGGGTTTGGAATATGGCCGCGGTCGGCATATTCCAGGCTCAGATCCTCCACGAAGTCCGGCAGTACGAAATCGATATGGGCGACGACCAGATCATACCCGCCGGCCGTTTCCTCGCGGATCACGGTGCCGTAATACAGGATGTCATAGGTATCGTTGCCGGCACCGCCGGCCAGCGTGTCCTTGGGTGATTGTGAGTAGAGCATATCGTCATTGGGCGTTCCCGCCCGCGTGGTCGCAGACATGATGTATCGATTCTCAAAAATGGCCGTCATTGCCGATCCACGCGACCGGTTGCCCTGGCACCCCTCTGCCCGGCATCCGCCCTGGAAAGGCCGATCTTGCCAATCATCACCCCTGTCCGGGGAATGTCGCGCAAATTTGCAAATGATCAATGAAATTCTAAAAATAGAAACAATGGAAACACAGCCAGTTTATTTCAATAAAATCAACTAGATTGGGTTGATCATGATTTTATCATTGGAGAAAATGCAAGAATGACATTTTCGTTTCCGATTGAAGCGCCCTGGCTCCCGCGTCAAAGGGGAAGCCAGGGCACCTGGATCAACCGATCCAGTCCAGCGTGCTGTTCGACAATTGGGCCAGACGGCCCTGGTCGGCACCGATATGCAGGAAATGCAGCAGCGGGTTCAAACCGCTGGCCCCGACATCGTCATTGGTCTCCAGATAGGCGCGGGTGTTGAAATAGGCGGACGGGTCGCGCCCTTCCTTCCAGCCGTAATTGCTGTAATGCGACCAGGCCGTGGTCTGTCCGCGCGCCACGGCGGCGGCCACGTCGCTATTATTGGCCAGGTAATAGTCGGTGTCGAACAGGGCGTTGGGATCACGCCCTTCCCGTTCCCCGAACTGGCGGAAATGCTCCTGCCCGCTGGCGATGCTGCCGGTACGGACGGCGGCTGCCACGTCGCTGTTCATCGACAGATACAGCTTCTCGTCAAAGCCGGTGCGGGCCGTGCCGGGCGTGGGCAGGCTGTTGATGATCACATCCAGACCGAACACGACCAGTTCGACACCGGTCAGCGTATCAATGCCGTCACCATTCACGCTGCTGACAGTAATGCCGCCATTGCCATCGCGGACGAAGGCATGGTCGCCACCGATAAAGCCCAGACGCCCCTCATAGCGGACGACATCCAGCCCATCATTGCCGAAGATACGGTCATCGCCCGTCCCGCCGATGAAGACATCATCACCGGGACCACCGGCCAGATCATCATTGCCGGCCCCGCCATACAGCGTGTCATTGCCGGCCCCGCCGGTCAGCAGGTCGTTGCCGTCACCGCCATCCAGGCTGTCATCGCCGCCATTGCCCAGCAGCGTGTCATTGCCGGCCATGCCCTTGATGATGTTGTTCAGCGCGTTGCCGGCAACGGTATTGTCCAGCCGGTTGCCGATCCCGATCAGGGCGCCGGCGGTGGCCGGGTTGGGCTGATGTCCGCGCGCGGCATAATCCATGGCCAGATCCTCCACGAAATCGGGGAGGATATAGTCGATATGGGCGACCACGACATCGTAACCGCCATCCTGCAGCTCCCGCACCTGTGTGCCGTAATGCAGGACGTCATAGATATCATCACCAGCCCCGCCGGCCAGCGTGTCGCGCGGCGACAAGGAAAGCAGTGTATCCGCATTGGGCGTACCCGCCCGCAAACTACCAGACATTTTCTCTCGATCCATAAAGGATGGTTGCCGCCCCTGCCCGATGATTTGCCCGTCCGATCATGGCTTCGCCGTGGCCGGCCCGGGGCCGATCCGTGAAATCATGATGGTAATGGGTGAACCATCGGGCGCTTGGAGTAAGGCAACCAAGTAACGCCCCTGGCGGTGCTTATAATGAGGTGACTGTAACAATTCAAAGGCCGCTCATGGGCGGTGGCATGGGGCCACTTGCACGCCAGACACGGCTTTTATTTGCGGCGGTGTAACGGTTATCGGGCAGCCGAAGGGTGCCATGGGCGTTTCAGGTGGTGTGCGGAGCGACATCCGACCCGGCGGCCCCATAATCCTGCCCGAAACCGGCCCCATCATTCACGCGAGAGCGAAAACGACAAAGGCCCCGCTGTTGCCAGCGGAGCCTTTTCGATTTGGTGGAGCCAAGCGGGATCGAACCGCTGACCTCTACAATGCCATTGTAGCGCTCTCCCAGCTGAGCTATGGCCCCGAAACTTGTGCACGGCGTCTGGGTGACCGTCGCGGTGGCCGGCTTTATGGACAAAAGCGGCGACGGATGCAAGCCCCTTGATCAGCGGCTCGGGCAAGGCAGGCATGTGACCGGCTTCACCCCTCCCCACCATCAGGACCCCAGAAAATAGCCCAGCAGGTAAAATCATCGCTGAAGGCCGTGAAACGGTGCTCCACCCCCGCCTCCACGAAGATCAGATCGCCGGGGCCGAAGGCCTGTGCCTGTCCCGCTTTCTCAAAGGTGCCACTACCGGTCAGGACCACATACAGCTCATCCTGCTTATGCGGTCCCTGCTCGTCCCGGTTCTGCGGCGCATAAAGCCCGGCCTTCATGCTGCCATGCCGGATCATATATTCGAAACGCTGGATACCGATACGTCCGGCAATGGCCGCCATGGCACTGGCCGGTGTGAACAGGAAGGGCGTGGTCATGGACGGGGCCTCTGATAGGGTAACCGTTTCAGCCAACAATGACTGGCCTGTTCCGCCAAGCCCTTCAATTGTCCCCGCCACATGAAAAACCCCGCCGGCGGCACCGGCGGGGCTCTCATGACCTGGGCCTTGAAGGGAATGGGGATCAGCCCACCACTTCCTCATCCCCGGTATCGGCCACCGGCGCGGCGGCGACCTGTACCGGCGCCGGCTGCGGGGCGGGGGCGGCGGGCTTGGGCGCTGCGGCATCGACACCCAGCACCTGGATGGTGCCGGACAACTGTCCGCCATTTTCCACTTCCAGCGTGCCGTAGCGGATATTGCCCGTGATACGACCGGAGGCGCGGACCTTCAGGGTGCCGCGCACCGTGATGTCGCCTTCGAAACGGCCACCGATATCGGCCTCATCAATCTCCACCGATCCCTTGAACAGGCCGGTATCGGCGATCTCCACGACGTGACCGTCGCGCAGCTTGGCCTCCACGGTCCCTTCGACGACCAGCACGTCGCAGGCGGCGATCTCACCCGACAGGCTGATATCGCGGCCCACGATCAGCTTGCGCATCTCCATCGTGGCGGGGCTGTTGCCCTCCACCCCGGTGGGGGCGACGCGCTTGGGCGGGCTGTTGGGGATATCGACGACGCGGCGCGGGATCTCCGTCTTCAACGACGGGGCGGCAGAAGAAAGCGGGCCGCCGGGCGGGGTGGAGAAAGGCGTGTTCATCGTCGTCCTCGGGCTGGTTTGGGAACCGGTATCGGTGCCGGGTTCAATCGTGGCGGAAGGGGTGGCTGCCGCCGCCGGCTCCGCCGGGCGGATCCCGGCGGCACTCCCCCCCGCATCCGACGGGGGTGCGGGCGGCACCGGCGGTTCGGGCGGGGTGGGCGTGGTCGGGGCCACGGGCGGTCTCTGGCGTCGGAACATATCGTCTGGCCCCTTGTATCTCATCGGCTAAAGGCGGGGTTCACACAGATGCGGCGGCGGGAAGATCACGCCGCATCCCTTCGACAAGATGGGCCATGAACGCCGCCGCCAGCACGGGCACCAGCAGATTGACGAGTGGCAGCGACGAAAGAAAGGCGATAATGACGCCCGCCGCAAAAAGTCCCATTCGCCGCTCGTTTCGCAGGAATTTCACCCCCATCGGGTTAAGCCGGCGGACGGCCACCAGCTCGAAATATTCCCGCCCGATCAGGTAACCGTTCACCAGGAACCAGACGAACAGATTGACCACGGGCACGAAATAGAAGGGCAGGGCCAGCAGGTTGGCCAGCACCACCAGGCCTAAGAACTTCAGCCCCTCCAGCACGGAGCGCCAGACAGGGATGCGGCGCGGCGCGGCCAAGTTCGGGTAGTGGCGCCGTTCCACGGCATCGACAATGCTGTCCAGCATGGTGGAGGAAACGGCCACCATGACGGCGGGAAACATCAGCCAGGCCAAGGCCAGCCCCGCCACCCCGCCCAACAGGTCAATACCTGTCTCCACCCAGCCGATATCGAACAGGGATGTATGGGTCAAAAGCCATCCGAACCCGGTCAACAGGCCCACGAACAGCACAATGGTGCCAAGCGCCGAGAAGATCAGCACGCGAGTGAAGGACGGGTCGGGCAGTTGCCCCACGGCGCGCGACAATTCCCGTAACATCTATACATCCCCCAAATCGCCCGCACCTATGCACCAGCGCTACCCATATGGGGATGCATGGGCACTTGCCGCAAGACGCGGTCTGCCTATACTCCGCGCCAATTCTGATCGTTTTGTGGAGGCCATTCGTGGCGGCTGTTTATGATGTGGTGGGTCTGGGTAACGCGATCGTCGACGTGATCGCCAAGGCCGACGAAGAGTTTTTGACCGCCAATGGCCTGGTAAAGAACGCCATGCGCCTGATCAGCGCGGAGGAGGCCGACGCGCTTTACGCCAAGATGGGTCCGGGCCTGGAAATGTCGGGCGGGTCCGCCGGGAACACCATGGCCGCCCTGGCTTCGCTGGGTGGCAAGGGCGTGTTCGTGGGCAAGGTCGCCCATGATCAACTGGGCAAGGTCTATCGCCATGACATCCGCGCCGCCGGCGTGGTGTTCGACACGCCCGACCTGAAGGATGGCAAGCCGACCGGGTCGTGCCTGATCCTGGTGACGCCGGACGGCCACCGCACCATGAACACCTTCCTGGGTGCCTGTCTGGACCTGACGCCCGACGATATCGATCCGATGGTGATCAAATCCTCCAAGGTCGTCTATATGGAAGGCTATTTGTGGGACCCGCCCGCCGCCAAGCAGGCCTTCCTGAAGGCAGCCGCCCTGGCGCATGAGGCGGGGCAGAAGGTGGCCCTGTCGCTGTCCGACCCGTTCTGCGTGAACCGTCACCTGGACAGTTTCCGCGATCTGGTGAAGAACCATGTCGATATCCTGTTCGCCAATGAGAGCGAGATCGTCGCCCTGTTCGGCGGGGATTTCGACAGCGCCGCCGCCGAGGCGCGCCGCCATGTCGAGGTTGCCGTCCTGACGCGGGGCGAGCAGGGGGCGACCGTCCTGGTGGGCGGGGAGACCTGGTCGGTTCCGGCCGAGAAAGTGTCCAAGGTGGTGGATACGACGGGGGCGGGCGACCTGTTCGCCGCCGGCTTCCTTTATGGCTATACACAGGGCCGCAGCCCGTCCGACTGCGCCCGCCTGGGTGCCATCTGCGCCGGTGAGATCATCACCCATTATGGCGCCCGGTCAGAGGTCAATCTGGCCGAGCTGGTGAAGTCCAAGGGGCTGTGATTGTTTTCCCGGTGAACGCTGGAACCGCAGGTCAGGGCGGGGCGAAAGCCCCGCCCTGACCTGCGGTTCAAATCATACAAACCCTACCCCACCAGCATGCCGCGCACCTGATGCAGGTTTTCCGCCACATGCAGGGCGAGTGCCCGCATCTCGTCGGTGGCGGGCAGCAGGTCGGGCACCATGACCGCCATCATGCCGGCGCCATGGGCCGAGCGGATGCCATTATGGCTGTCCTCCAGCGCCAGGCAATGAGCAGGATCGACGCCCAGCAGCGTTGCCGCCGTCAGATAGGGTTCGGGATGCGGCTTGCCGCGCGTGACATCGTCGCGGGTGACGATGGCAGCGAAGCGGTGATGGATGCCGACATGGCGCAGATGCTCATCGGCCTTTTCCCGACCGGTGGAGGTTGCCACCGCCTTGGGCAGGCCCAGTGCGTCCAGATGGTCCAGCAATTCCACGACACCGTTCATCATCTCCACCCCCTGGCGCAGCGCCTCCATACGGGGAGCGAAATGCGCGCGGAACCGGTCGAACCCGTCCTGCCCGCCGAAATAATCCTTCAGCATGGCCAGCGTTTCTGGCCAGGGCGTGCCGATGATGCCAGCATAGAAATCATCACCCATGGGCTGGCCGATATCGCGTGCCGCACCCAGCGTCGCCTCACGCACATGGCGTTCGGTATCGATCAGCAGCCCGTCCATGTCGAAGACAACAGCGTGCAGGGGCCTGGGAAAGGCCGGTGCTATCAGGGGCATGATCAGTGAACGCCTTCAGGAAACGGTGACGCGGGACGCTTCCACGCGGTTGCGGCCCAGCAGCTTTGCCTGATACAGCGCCTGATCGGCGCGGTCCAGCAATTCGGCCAGCGTTTCCGTATCCCCACGCCAGGCGGCGACGCCGATGCTGGTGGTGAGCGGGATGGCCTTGTCCTCATGCAGGACAGGATGGGTGCCGATGGCGCTGCGGATGCGTTCCGCCGCCAGCAGGGCTGCCGGAAGGTCGGTTTCCGGCAGCATCACCACCAGTTCCTCCCCCCCAAACCGGGCCAGATAATCGGTGGTACGCAGGCTGCTGCCCGCCCGTTCGGCGGCCACACGGATGGCGGTATCGCCGGCGGCATGGCCATGATTGTCATTGATGCGCTTGAACTGGTCCAGGTCCAGCAGCAGCAGGGAGAAGGGCCGGGTGTAGCGGGTGCAGCGGTCCCATTCCGCCTCCGCCAGCTCCATGAAGCGGCGGCGGTTCAGAATGCCGGTCAGGCTGTCGATGCTGGCCAGCGTCTCCAGCTTGGCATTCGCCTCCGACAATTCGCGGGTGCGCTCGCCCACACGATGTTCCAGCGTCTGGGTCAGGGCGCGTAGGTCGGTATTGGCCTGGCTCAGCTGTTCATACAGCACCAGATTGACCAGCCCGCCCGCGAACTTGGCCGTCAGCACGCCCAGCATCTCCGCATCCGCCGGCAGCAGCACCCGGTCGCAATCCAGAATGGCCAGGAAGGCACCGCCATCGGGGCCGGGCATGTAAAGTGTGGCCGTCCGCCCATCCACCCCGGTCCGCCGTGCGGCCAGCGCCATGGACAGCCGGTCATGCAGCGCCCCGCTGGCGGGTATATCGCGCGTTTCCGCAAAGGCACCCGTGGCGGCCAGGGGCCGGAACCGGGTGCCGCCGATGGACCAGCCCTCCACCCCCTCCACCACACAGGCCAGACCACAGGCATTGGCACCCAGGATGGGGCCGGCCTGTTCCAGCACCGTCTGGGCATAGGCCTCGATCCCCATATCGGGGCGCAGCCTGTCATCCAGCGCGATCATGCGGCGCAGGCCGCGTCGGTTTGCCTCGATGGTCGTGATGCTGTCATAGGCGCGCAGCGCCGCGATGACCGTCGTGAACAGCTTCTGCGAGGTCAGCTCGGTCTTGGCCTTGTAATCATTGACGTCGTAATCGACGATCACGCGCTCTTCGGGTGCCTGACCCGGCTGTCCGGTGCGCAGGATGATGCGGACCGCCGTATCGGCCAGATCGTCGCGGATGGCACGGACCAGGCGCAGGCCGGCATCATCGGTTTCCATCACCACGTCCAGCAGGACAAGGGCGACATTGGCCTCCGCCGCCAGCATGGTCAGCGCCTGTGCCGCCGAATAGGCCGACAGCAGTTCCAGCGGGCGATCCCGGAACCGCACCTTGCGCAGGGCATAGCGGGTGACGGAATGCACTTCCTCATCGTCATCGACGATCAGGATACGCCAGGGCATACCGTCCGGCTGGCGGCTTTCCGGCGGCGCGGCAGGCGCACCCTTCAGGGTGCCATCCTCCGCGAACAGGAAATCGTCATCAACCAAGGCCCGACCCCGTCTGCGTCCGCCACGTCGCGACCGGCCCGCCCCCCATTGGGCAGACCTTCCTGCACAAAGCTGGTGAAACACCAGCCTGAAACAAGCATATGCCACTCCAGCCAGTGACCGTTCGGGAACGGCGACCGGACTGGGCGGCGATCTGTATTAGATATCACTATAAAGCGTTTCGGGGGCCGATGCCTGCCCTAAATGAGGGGTCCGCCTGGATTTCAGCATTGGCGCGGTCGGGTCCTCGCCCTATCCTGCGTGCAATCGCCAACCAATATCGGGGTCTCGCACATGTCATCGGGCCATCATTCCGGCGGCGGTCCACGCCGACCGGGCATCCTGATCCTGTTTGCCGCCCTGGTCGGGGCCACCACCCTGGCCTATGTGACCATGCCAAGGAAAAACACCGAGATGCCCGTCCAGCAGACCGCCACCGACCTGCCGCCGCTGCGCCAGAGCCTGTTCCCCGCCCCGCCCGTGGCCAAACAGGTGCCGGTGGAGCATGTGCGCCATGGCGAGACCTGGACCGACAATTATGACTGGCTGCGCGACAAGGACTATCCCAAGGTCGATGACGCCGAGGTGCTGGATTACCTGAAGGCGGAGAACGCCTATACCGACGCGGTCCTGGGCAAAGAAGAAGACGGCTTGCGGGCCAGCCTGTTCGCCGAGTTGAAGGGTCGCGTGAAGGAGGATGATACGGGCGTGCCCTATCCCAGGGGCGGCTATGTCTATCAGTCGCGCTTTGCGGCGGGCCAGGACCACCCCACCTTCGTGCGCCGCGCCAAGGGGGAGGCGGAAGGGTCTGAGAAGACCATCCTGGACGTCAACGAGTTGGCCAAGGATAAGGATTTCTATGATGTCGAGGCGCTGGAACCCAGCCCCGATGGCCGCTATCTCGCCTATAGCTTCGATGACAATGGCTCGGAAAACTTCACCATCGTCGTGAAGGACCTGACCAGCGGGGCGTTCGTAGGCGAGCCGATCCCCGGCACCTCGGGCTCCGTCGTCTGGGCCGCCGACAACAGGACCCTGTTCTATGTGCTCAAGGATGAAAGCCAGCGGCCCAAGCAGGTGATGCGCACCACCTTGGGCGCCAAGGCCGATGCGGGGGTACTGGTCTATGAGGAACAGGACCCGTCCTGGTGGGTGGGCATCGGTGAAAGCCAGTCGGGCCGCTTTATTGAGATCGGGTCGGGCACCCTGGTTTCCTCTGAAACCATGCTGATCCCGTCCGACAACCCGACGGCCACGCCCAAGGCGGTGATCCCACGCCGGGAGAATCACCTCTATTCCGTGGCCGACCAGGGCGACAGCCTCTGGATCCTGTCCAATGACAAGCATCTGAATTTCCGTCTGCTGAAGACCCCGATCAATGACTGGTCGGAGAAGGCCTGGACGGAGGTGATGGCGGGCAGCGACCGGCAATACCTGACGGGTCTGCTGGCACTCAAGGACTGGCTGGTGGTGTTTGGCCGGCAGGATGGTACGCAGCAGGTCTGGGTGCTGGATAATAAGGGCGGCTCGCACACCATCGCCTTCCCTGACGCCGCCTTCGCCGTGTCGGGCCTGAATAATGAGGAATATGAGACGGGCACGCTGCGCGTCCGTTACCACTCGCTGGTGACGCCGCCGACGGTGTTCGACTATGACCTGACGGCCCGCACCCTGACCACGCGCAAGGTTCAGGAAATCCCCAGCGGTTATGATCCCTCGCTCTACACGTCCGAACGGCTGATGGCCCCGGCGCGCGATGGCACGCCCATCCCCGTCTCCATCGTCTATCGCAAAGATGTGAAGAAGGACGGCAAGGCACCGATGCATCTCTATGGCTATGGCTCCTACTCCATCGCCATGGAACCCGGCTTCTCCACCAATCGCATCGGCCTGCTGGATCGCGGCTTCGTCTATGCCATCGCCCATATTCGCGGGGGCGAGGAGATGGGGCGTCCCTGGCACGATGCCGGACGCCTGACCAACAAGCCCAACACCTTCAACGATTTCCTGGATGTGGCGCAGTTCCTGGTGTCCCAGGGTTACACCAGCCCCGGCCAGATCAGCATTGAGGGCGGGTCCGCCGGCGGTACCCTGATGGGGGCCGTGCTGAACATGGCGTCTGATGGCATGTTCGCCGGGGCCGTGGCGCATGTGCCCTTCGTCGATGTGCTGAACACCCTGTTCGATGACACGCTGCCCCTGACCACGGGCGATTATCCGGAATGGGGCAATCCCAATATCAAGGAAATCTACGATGTCATGAAAACCTACAGCCCCTATGACAATGTGACCAGGCGGCCTTATCCGCCGCTGCTGATCACTGCGGGGCTGAATGATTACCGCGTCACCTATTGGGAACCGGCCAAGTGGGCGGCCAAGTTGCGCGTCTATAAGACCGACGATAATGTCCTGATGCTGAAGACGGAAATGAGTGCGGGCCATGGCGGCTCCACCGGTCGCTTTGACAAGCTGAAGGAAGTGGCCCTGTCCCAGGCCTTTATCCTGCGCGCCCACGGGATGTCGAAGTGACGGAACCAGGGTTCGGTCGCTACCCGACCGATGCGATGAAGGCCGATGGTTTACGCGCGGCGGCGGGCCTGGCGGTGACGCTGGGCCCGCTCGCCCTGGTTGGCTTTGATGCCCATCCGATTGTGGCGATCCCCCTGCTGGCGGGGGCGGGTCTGTTCGGCTGGTTGGGGCTCCGGACGGTAGGTCGGCAGCAGGCGCAGTACAGCCTGCGTGCCGATGGGCTAGGCTTTCAAACGAATTTCGTGGCCGCCATCCTGCGTTGGGATCAGATCACCGGCGTGACGCTGCGCTATTATTCCACGAAGAAGGATCGGTCGGGCGGCTGGATGCAGCTGACCTTGCAGGTGGGCCGCCGTCGCCACAGCATCGAAAGCCAGCTCACCGGCTTCGATGCCATCGCGGCGCGTGTGGCGGAACTGGTGCTGGAACGGGAACTTCCCGTCGATACCACGACAAAGGAAAATTTCCTGTCGCTGGGTCATTACCTGCCGTAGCGCGGATTAGCGAAGCGTAATCCGCGCTACCAACGCCGCCGCCCTGCCAACACCCCTCATGCCAGCAGCGCTTCCTGCTCAATCGTCAACTGCATGTCATCGGCATCCCAATGCCGGGGTAGGCGGTTGTCGAAGCGGATGGCGCCTAAGACGCGGGCATCGCCATCGGCGCAGGCAAAAGGCAGCAGCAGCCGGTCATAGCGCACCTTGTCCCCGCCGGGCAGGTCCACGCGCACCCGGCTCCAATGTGCGCGCCCGGTCTGCCGCGTCGTGACATAGCTGTCGGCGGTCAGCTTGAACCCCGGCGATTTGCTGGCATCGCGCAGGCCGCGTCCCGTCAGGTCGCGGCCCGTAAATTCCACCAGCCCCGATCCGTACAGCGTGTAATAGGCACCCGACCCGTCACGCGGGAACCGCGCCATCAGCAAATGGCCCAGCCAGGGCTTCAGATCGAACACCAGTTCCCCGGTCCAGAGCGGCATCGCCCCTTCCGGTCGGGGCAGGGCGCGCCACCAGGGCAGCAGGGGTTGCAACAGGGCGGGTGCGGTTTCCGCGGGCGGGGACAGGGGATCGCCGGACCGGTTTGCCATGCCTGAAATCATGGGGCTGGGACCGCCATGGTGGAAGGTGCCGGGCATGGTGCGCCCGTCATTGCGCCCTGTCTATATTCACCGCACTGCAACAGAACAGACGCACAAGCCAAGGGCGCGGATGCACCTGCCCGGCACCTGAGAGACCAATACCAACAGTCATAATGAATGACTGTTGGTACGGCGGCGACCGCCGCCGCGCGGCACGTGCCGCGTAGCCAAGGGCGCGGATGCGCCCGCCCGGCGATTGAGGGGGCATGAAGGAGTGGCCATCGGTCACTCTTTCGTGCCCGCGTATAACTCAAGCCACCCGCGCCCCACCCCGGTCGGTCTGGGCATTCTTGTGAACGACCAGGGTGACCTTGTCGTTCATCATATGAAGCTGTTTGGCCGATTTGGTGGGCAGCGGGATACGTTGATTGATGCAGTAGAAGATCAGACAGGCGGCGAGCGTCGGGTTGTCGATCCACTGTACCTGCCGCGCCCCATCATCCAGCCCGATATGCAGGGCGCAGCGCACCTGCGGCTCCGTCTGGATTTCCAGGCGGATGATGCTGCCCGACGGCAGGGGGTTGCCGGCACGGCGGTGATAATCCACGACAGCGCGGATCACCTCTTCATTGGTGAAGATGATATGCCGGATTTCAGTAGGCATGGCCTCCCCTTCCCGCCCGAAGGCACAGGGGACAGCATATCAGGTCGGCTATGCCGGAACAGCGCTGCATCTGCCGAACCCGAGGATCAGTTCTGATCGGAAATACCGAGGAATGGTGGAGCCGAGGAGGATCGAACTCCCGACCTACGCATTGCGAACGCGTCGCTCTCCCAGCTGAGCTACGGCCCCGCACCATCGAACCCGCCAGACCGGCAGGCCCCCGAAGTGGCGCGGATAATGCTGATCCGGCCCCGCCCTGTCAAGCATGCCGTCATGCGCCTGACCCACATTCGGCGCATGGCCCCATGGTCCCCAACCAGGGCGGCCCCGCGCGGGGGTGGACAGGGCGGGGTCGCGACATTACGTTCCTCAACAGATGCGGAGCGGTATTCGCCGCCCGCCCACAGGACATGGGATGAACATGGACCCGCTGCTGCGCACCATTGCCGAAATCGTCTATGTGGCGCTGGACCTTTATGTCTGGGTGCTGATCATTTCGGCCATCCTGTCCTGGCTGATCGCCTTCAATGTGGTGAACACCCGCAACCGCGCCGTCTATATGATCTCCGACGTGCTGTACCGGTTGACGGAGCCGGCCCTGCGGCCCATCCGCAATGTGCTGCCCAGTCTGGGCGGCGTTGATCTGTCGCCGGTGGTGCTGATCCTGATCGTCATGTTCGTCCAGCGGCTGATCTTGAATTACGGGATGATTTGATGAGCGTTCGGCCGCCGCTGGAACCGGTTCAGGGCGGCGTGCGTTTGTTTGTCCGCGCCACCCCGCGTGCCAGCCGCAATGCGGTGCAAGGCGTGGCGGAAGGGGCGGATGGACGCCAACAGGTGAAAATCGCGGTCACCGCCGTGCCGGAGGATGGCAAGGCCAATGCCGCCATCATTGAATTGCTGGCCAAAGCGTGGCGAATTCCGAAAAGCAGCATCGGCGTCGTCGCGGGTGGCACGGACCGGTCAAAGATATTATTCGTTGCCGGTGAGACAGAGGCCCTGATGCCCCGGCTGAGCGACTGGCTGGGCGGGCTGTAGCCACTTTAGTGTTGAGAGAACGGGGAGACCGGATATGGCCGAGGCACGCATCATCGATGGCAAGGGCTTCGCCGCCGGCTTGCGCGCGCGGATCGGCACCGCTGTGGAACAGCTGCGCACCACGCATGCCCTGGTCCCCGGCCTGGCCGTGGTGCTGGTGGGCGAAGACCCGGCCAGCGCCATATATGTCCGCAACAAGGGCGAACAGACCCGCGAAGCCGGCATGCATTCCGTCACCCACCGGCTGGACGCCTCCACCAGCCAGGAAGAGCTGCTGCGTCTGGTCAACCAGCTGAACAATGATCCGTCGATCCACGGCATCCTGGTGCAGCTGCCGCTGCCCGGTCATATCGATACCCAGGCCGTGCTGTCGGCCATTGATCCGGCCAAGGATGTGGACGGGTTCCATGTGGTCAATGCCGGACGTCTGTCGGTCGGGCTGCCGGCGTTGGTGCCCTGCACGCCGCTGGGCTGCATGCTGCTGCTGAAGGATAGTGTGAAGGACCTGCGCGGCATGCATGCCGTGGTCGTGGGCCGGTCCAACATCGTGGGCAAGCCCATGGCGCAGCTGCTGTTGCAGGCCGATTGCACCGTGACCGTCGCCCATTCCCGCACCCGCGATCTGGCCGGCATCTGCCGAGAGGCCGATATCCTGGTCGCCGCCGTGGGAAGGCCGGAAATGGTCAAGGGGGATTGGATCAAGGAAGGGGCCGTGGTCATCGATGTCGGCATCAACCGCGTGCCGGCCCGCGATCCCGCCGCTGCTGCCGCCGGCAAGACCCGCATCGTCGGCGATGTCTGCTATGCCGAGGCGGCTTCGGTGGCCGGTGCCATCACGCCGGTGCCGGGCGGGGTGGGGCCGATGACCATTGCGTGTCTTCTGGCCAATACCGTCACCGCTGCCTGCCGCAGCGCCGGCGTGCCCCTGCCCGCCGGGATCGGCCTTTGATTACCGCTTACGTCCGGGACGCCAGCGGCCTGACGGCCCAGGCCGTGGGTCCGGGGGATGCCATTCCCCCGGGCGCGGTCTGGATCGACCTGCTGCACCCGGACGAGACGGAACGGCTGACCATTTCCACCCTGCTGTCGACGGACCTGCCGACGCTGGAGGATATTAACGAGATTGAAACCTCGTCGCGCCTCTATACCGAGGGGGAGGTGGCGTTCATGACCACGCCCGTCATCGTGCGTTCCGCCACCGGCCTGTTGGAACGCGGGCTGTTGACCTTCGTACTGTCGCCCGACCAACTGGTCACCATCCGCCATACGGAGCCGCTATGGTTTGCCATCTTCGCGGCCCGCGCCCTGAAGCAGCAGGAACTGGTGACCTGCCCGATGGAG
>Ga0209373_10003001_pt1 | contig 16176 bp, 16 predicted proteins | sample Higcelweek5metaG_FD_187173 | JGI IMG/M metagenome (GOLD analysis project Ga0209373, IMG submission 187173) | Freshwater pond sediment microbial communities from the University of Edinburgh, under environmental carbon perturbations - High... | ecosystem: Environmental > Aquatic > Freshwater >... | reverse complement strand
GGAAGATTGGAAATCTTTCGTTCTACCACTAAACTATACCCGCAAATTTTTAAGTTACCTCAATCAAGCTTGCCTCAACAAAAGTCGGGCTCGCCTCGACGAAGTTCCGAATCATCGGAACGAAGTCGGGGATACAGGAGTCGAACCTGCAACCTCACGGTCCCAAACCGTGCACGCTAGCCAATTGCGCCAATCCCCGTTTTTATTTTAATGCTCTATTTTACCAAAAATAACTTTATAACTTTCTACTTTTGAACTTTATAAACTTATTTCGGTGCCGCAGGAGGGAATCGAACCCCCACGCTTGTTGAGAGCACAAGATTTTAAGTCTTGCGTGTATACCAGTTTCACCACTGCGGCCAAACGTGCTGATATTATAGCAAGAATTTAAATAAAAATAACATCAAAGCACTAAAAAAACGAAGTTTTTCATAGCAAATTAAATCCTTTATAATAGGTCATCATGAATAATAAAAAATCAAATTACGCTTCCTCGGGTGTTGATTATTCCAAAATGGATCCAGTAAAAGTTTTTGCTCAAACTCAAGCGGCCGAAACTTCCCAGAATTTATCAAAACTTAATATGTCAGAAATTACCGAAAGTAGGGGAGAATCAGCCTATGTTTGGGATGAAGGCAATTGTTACAAAGCTTTTGTTATTGAAGGTTTGGGAACTAAAAATTTAGTTGCCGACGCCACTCGTAAAATCACTGGCAAAACTTATTATGACCAAATTGCCCAAGATACTGTGGCCATGATTGTTAACGATTTAGTTACTGTTGGTGCTAAACCAATGGTAGTCAATGCCTATTTTGGAATTGGCGATTCCAATTGGTTGTCTGACGAAACTCGTTATCGTGATTTAATTATCGGTTGGAAAAATGCCTGCAATTTATCTGGAGCTACTTATGGTGGGGGTGAAACTCCCACCCTTAAGGGAATTATTAATTCCGAAACTATTGATTTGGCTGGATCAGCTATTGGAATTATTAATCCCAAAGAAAAATTAATTACTCAGAATAAACTTCAAGACGGAGATTCTATTATTTTTATTGAAAGCAGTGGTATTCATGCCAATGGCTTATCTTTGGCCAGAAGTATTGCCGAAAACCACCCAGATGGTTACGCTGCCAAACTTTCAGATGATTCTCTTTATGGTGAAGCTTTACTCGCTCCCACCCATATTTACGCCCAAGTTGTTGGTAATTTATTAGATCAAAACATTGATATTCATTACATTTCCAACATCACCGGTCACGGTTGGCGCAAACTTATGCGAGCCGACAAAGAATTTACTTACACTATAAATGATATTCCCACCCCTCAACCATTATTCGATTTTATCCAAAAACAAGGCAATATCAGTAATACCGAAATGTATGCCAACTTTAATATGGGTGCCGGCTATGCTTTATTTCTTCCCCAAAACCAAGCCGAATTAGCCCAAAAAATAATTTCCCAATCAGGTTTCAAATCCACCCTCGCCGGAGAAATTTCTACTGGTCCCAAAAAAGTCATCATCAAACCCTTAGATATTATTTTTGAATCCGACACCCTTCAAGTTCGCTAATTTAGTATAATAGCCTCATGTTGTCTCAACCTACCTTTGTTCCAGTTGGCACCCAAGCCACCGTCAAATCCCTTTCTCCTGAGGAAATGGAAGCTATTGGTATGGAAATATTCTTTTGTAACACTTATCATCTATATCTTCGACCAGGCGACAAAGCTGTCAAAAAATTTGGTGGACTTCACAAATTTACCCGATGGAATGGTCAAATTATTACTGACTCTGGTGGTTTTCAAGTTTTTTCCCTCGCCAAAGATCACAATGGCGCTGGTTGTTTAGTCAAAATTACCGAAGATGGCGTTGAATTTCGATCACATCTCGATGGTTCACTTCATTTTTTCACCCCTGAAAAATCCCTTCAAATTCAACATAATCTGGCTGCCAATTATCTCATTGCCTTTGATGAATGCACTCCCTATCCTGCCACTAAATCTTATGCTCAAAAAGCTCTTGATCGCACTCATCGTTGGGCACTTCGATCACTTACTGAACATAAAAAATTAAACCAAGAATTAAATCAAGATTTAAAACTCTATGGTGTGATTCAAGGCAGTTATTACAAAGATTTACGCCAACAATCAGCTGAGTTTATTTGTTCCCAAGATTTTGACGGTATTGCTATTGGTGGAGTTTCTGTTGGTGAGCCAAAAGATAAAATGCGCGAAGCCGTTTCTTATTGTCTTCCAACCGCCCTTAAAGCCAACAAACCAATTCATTTATTAGGTGTTGGTGAAATTGACGATTTATTTGATTTCTTTGGACAGGGGATTACCTCTATGGATTGCACCTTGCCTACACGTATGGCTCGTGGCGGACAGTTCTTGCACCGCACTGGCAACTCTACCCATGATTACAAAAATAAATTTAAAAGCCAAATCATGAACGCTCAGTTTAAAATGGACCAAACTCCTCTTGACCCCAACTGTCATTGTCCCACTTGCCAAAAATATGACAAAGCCTATATCCACCATCTTTTCAAAACTCAAGAATTATTGGGCTACAGATTGATGACCCTTCACAATCTGGCTTTTATGATCAACGCCACCCAGCAAATTCGTGATGCTCTCAAAGCCGGTACATTTGATAAACTAAAGTATAGTTGGCTCGGCCGACACTAATTTTTTAGTTTAGATATTAGAAATTAGATATTAGAAATTATGAAATTAATCTTGGTTACTGGAGGAGCTGGTCATGTTGGCTCACACATTATTGAAGAATTGGTCAAAAATCCAAATAACAAAGTAATTTCTTTGGACAATTACTTTAACGGCTCAAAAGATAATCATATCAACGGAGCCGAATATCGCGTTGGTCATACCAAAGACATTGATACCTTAATTCCCGAAACACCAGACATTGTTTATCATTTAGGCGAATATGCTCGTATTGCCCCATCTTTTGATGATATTGAAAAAGTTTTTGATATGAATGGTGCCGGCACATTTAAAATTGTTGAATTTTGTAAAAAAAGAAAAGTCGGCAAACTTGTCTATGCTGCATCTAGCACTAAATTTGCCACTCAAGGTCTAGAGCGTTTTGCTAATCCATATTCTTTTACCAAAGCCAATAATGTTGATTTAATAAATAATTATGGAGAACAGTCTGGGTTACCCTACGCCATTTGTTATTTTTACAACGCTTTTGGCCCACGAGAAAATGGTGTTGGAAGATACGCCACCCTTATTGCCAAATTCCAAGAAATTTATTTAAACGGTGGTAAGTTTACTGTCATTAAACCAGGCACTCAAAAAAGAAACTTTACTTATGTCAAAGATTTAGCTCACGGCATGATTTTAGTTGGCGAAAAGGGGATTGGTGACGGTTACACTCTCAGTAACAAAAAAGAATATTCTGTCACAGAAATTGCCGAGGCTTTTGGCGGAGAAATAGAATATGTCGATGGCTACCCAGGAAGAACCGAATCCGGCAACGCCCCCGACAAAGCCCGTGAGGAACTTAGTTGGGACACTACAGTTGATATCATGGATTACATCAAAGATTTTGTCACTTCTCACCCAAAAAAATAAATGTCCAAAACTTTCCTATCAATTAGCTTTGGCTGTCGCGTCAACGCCGCCGAAACCAATCAATGGTCCCAAATTCTAATAGACCAAGGTTTTACCCCTCTTGTCAAAGAGGGGCAGGGGAGATTGGACCTTATTTTAATCAACACCTGTGCCATCACCAAAAAAGGCGAGAAAGAATCAATTAATAAAGTTAAATTACTTCATCAAAAATATCCTGAATCTCAAATCTATGTCACTGGTTGTGCTAACTTCAAAAAAATTGAAAATCTTTCCAATATTAAAATTTTCAAAAACGATCAAAAAGAAGCCCTTCTCAACCACTTAAAATCTGGTTATACCCAAAAGATAGGAGATAAATTTAGCCATACTCACCGCTATTTACTTAAAGTTCAATCAGGTTGTAATCAGTTCTGTTCTTACTGTATTGTTCCCTTTAAAAGAAACTATTTGTGGTCACTTCCCATTGATGATGCCGTCAACACTATCAAAAAAGCCATTAAAGATGGTTACCAAGAAGTCATTATTACCGGAGTCAATCTAGATCAATATGAATATGGTTTTTCAAATTTACTTGAAGCCTTATTAAAACAAACCAACATTAAATTAATTAGTTTTGGTTCTATCCCTATTAACTGCATTGACCAAAAATTTCTAGATCTACTTTCTACCCGCCTGCCGGCAGGCAAGGCTTTCAACTCTCGACTTTCTAACTTTCTCCACATCCCCATCCAATCCGGTTCCGACAAAATCTTAAAATTAATGAACCGCCCCTATACTAAAAAAGATATTTTAAATAAATTTTCCTTACTTAAAAGCCTCCCTTCTTTAAGGGAGGTCCCTCCGAGCGAAACGAGGAGAGGAGTGGGTTTCGGAACCGACATTATCATTGGTTTTCCCACCGAAACCGATTCCGATTTCCAAGAAACCCTAAATCTCTGTCAGCAAATTGGTTTTACTAAAATTCACACTTTCCCTTACTCACCCCGACCAAACACTAAAGCCAGAATTCTTTTTGAAAATTCACCAAAAATCTCTAAAGAAGTTTTAAAATCCCGCTCTCAACAAATCCGAAGTTTAGTCAAAAATTAACTTTCAACTACCCCAAAAACCTTTTGTTCCAACTTTCCAATTCTTCTTGTATTATCAGCTGTTTGATGTCCAGAAATATCTCGAAACTCTCTTTCATCACGAATCTCTTTTGCTAATCCATCAACCACATCGATAATTTCCGACTTCCATTCAAACATCTTTCCTTCTAGATTTTCTTCTAGCTTTCCAATTCTTGAATCTAACTTAATATCTATTAATACTGCTATTTGGTCTAAATCTTTCTGATCCATATTTCATTATCTAATATTTTTCTCCAAAATCCATTAACCAAATTTATTTCTCCAAATCCGACATCTCATAAAATAAAAATATTTGATAAAATGACAATAATTATGTCATTACGTATCGAATTTGGAAAAGATAATTGTCAAACAATGCAAGGAGGAATAGCTACAATAGATAATTTTTCAGAAAGAATACACATAAGAGCTTATAGAGAAGGTAGTGAATATTTTGTAAGCATTTCAAATGCCAACCCTGAAGGAGACAAAAATGGGCCAGGTTATTGCGAACTTGGATTTTATTTAAACGAAAAAGACTTACCTCAAACTCAAAAATTCATGGGAAAAAGTATTCAATTAAGAAAAAGTACTGAATAATTTCATCTTCCAAAATACACTTCCATTTCATCAAACACCTGAAACTTAAACGACACTTCTTGCCCTGGGAAACGTGCTCCTTTACCCCAAATATAGGCTTTCCCCACATCATCCCGCATTTGGTTAGAAATTCTTTTTAAAACATCATCTAAAGTATTACTACTTTTAACAATCAAAGGATCTTTTTTATCGGCCTCACTAATTCTATCTTTTTTCAAATAAACTCGAACCAATCTTAACCCTTGCCAAATTTTCTCCTTAAATTCCTCTATTCCCACATTTTGGTCCACACACATTTTTAAAACTCGACCAGGAATCTTCTTTAGATCAGCTGGCTTTGCCAAATCCATTTTAGTTATTATCTCTACTGCCGGCATATATCTTCTAGTTTTTACCAAGCCATCAATCAATCTATCTATACTTTCAATTTTTTCTCCAAACTGAATTATAGCGTTACCCAACCCCATTTCTTCCGCAATTTCCACCACAGTATCTTTTGGAAAAGAATAATAAGGATCAATCACTTGAATTGCTCCCTTATGAGTCTTATGAACTAAAATTTTTGGCGGTCTAGTATTTAATCGAATTCCAGCATTATAAAGCTCTTGTCCTACCACATTAAGCCAATCAATCCTTTGAATATCAGTCATCAACACTACCAAATCAGAAGCTCTAATAACAGAAATTACTTTTCGGCCAAAACCTTTATTCCCAGCTGCTCCCTCAATAATTCCTGGCAAATCCAAAATCTGAATTTTTACTCCCTTATATTCCATCATTCCCGGCACCACCCCCAAAGTAGTAAAGTCGTAATTACCAACTTTAGATTCAGCATTGGTTACTTTATTAAGCAATGTTGATTTCCCTACACTTGGCAAACCCACCAATACTACCGAAGCGTCCCCTGAATGTTTAATCGCATAACCTACACCGCCGCCGCCGCCTTTATTCATTGGCCCCTCAAGTTCATCTTTCAATTTAGCCAATTTCGCCTTTAACACTCCATGGTGATGTTCACTCGATTTATCATACGGTGTATCTCGGATTTCTTTCTCTACCCGAGATATTTGCATTTTAATAATTTCTTCTTTTGTCATTTGTTAGAATTACTTACTTATATTTTGAAAATTGAAAATTGAAAATTGAAAATTTTAAAAAAAATAAACTAATACTGACTCTAATAATTTTTTGTCTGTCATTTATTTTTTTTAGTAAGTCTATTTTAGCATCTGCTAATATCAATGGGCTACATTTAACCCAAACACAGGATTTATTAAAAGCAAAAGACACAATCAATAGTTCTGGTGGTGATTGGGGTTGGGTCACAATTGTCATCCGACTTGACCAATTAGATCGCCAAACTTGGCAAGATTTTTTTGATAATTGCCGAAAATACCACCTAATTCCAATTATACGTTTAGCCACCATTGCTGATGGTGATAATTGGAAAATCGCTCAAAATTCAGATATAGATAACCTCGCTAGTTTCCTCAATTCTCTTAATTGGCCTACTAAAACCCAATATATTATTTTATTTAACGAAATTAATCATGGTCAAGAGTGGGGTGGGGAAGTCAACATAAAAAATTACGTCGACACCAGTATTTATGCTTCTCAAAAACTTAAAAGTTTAAATTCAAATTTCTTTATAATTGGCGCAGCTCTAGATTTAGCCTCTCCCGACAAATCTCCAAAATTCCTTTCAGCCAACACTGTCTATCAAGAAATTTATAATTATAAACCAGAATACTTCAATCACATTGATGGTTTAGCCTCTCATTCGTATCCCAACCATGGCTTTATTGGTACTCCAAAAGACACCGGTCAACACAGCATCCATGGTTACCAGTGGGAGCTCGATACTATCAAAAAATTGGGCATTAAAAAAGAATTCCCAGTTTTTATTACTGAAACCGGCTGGCCCCACCGTGAAGGCCTCGACGGACGTAATAAATTCTATACCACTAAAACCACTTCTCAATTTCTTTTAGACGCTCTTAATATTTGGAGTCAAGATAGTCGAATCAAAGCAGTTACTCCATTTATTTTCAATTATCCCAATGAACCATTCGACCATTTTTCTTGGCTTGATCAAAATGAGCAACTTTACCCAGAGTATCAAAAATTTATTGATCAACCAAAAACAGCCAATTCTCCAGAACAAATCACTAAATTTGAATTTTACAAAAATCAAATTCCATTTCTTGTCTTTGCTAATCATGAATACAATGGTCAAGTCAGTTTAAAAAACACTGGTCAATCAGTCTGGGGCGAAAAAACTTTTTGTCTACAACCTAAAGTTTCCGACCAAATAGAATTAAGTTCTATTTGTGTCAATTCCAATGAAAGAATTTATCCTGGTCAAATTAAAATCTTTCCTTTTAAATTTAAAATTAAAGATGTTAATACTAAAAAAGTTACCTTATCTTGGGAAAATTTACCATCAACAGAAATTATTTTATTTTCAGAAAACGCCACTATTTACCACCCAAAATTTAACTTAATTCAAAAAATAAAAAGCTTTTTTACCAAATTTTAGAATCTATCATCTACGATCTAAAAACTATTTAAGTGCCAAAATAAAATAATATTTTTATTTTTTAATTTTTACCAAGTCTACAATCTACCATCTACGATCTAATAACTATTTTTGTGCCGCAGAGAGGACTTGAACCTCCATGGGTTTCCCCACACGGTCCTAAGCCGTGCTTGTATACCAATTTCAACACTGCGGCGGGTGTGACTCCTCTGAACTGGCATCCAGTATTATAGAAATAATACCGAGATGCCAGATCAGAAAAGTCAGTGTGGGTCCGGCGGGATTCGAACCCGCGACCAATCGCTTAAGAGGCGACCGCTCTACCGACTGAGCTACAGACCCAAGAAAAAAGTTCTAATTTCTAATATCTAATGTCTAATTAAGACAATGAATATAAAAAAATTATTGAACAACTAAGTATGATATTTTATCACCTGTTGATTATTTTGAATAAATAGAAGAAAATTCAGTTGTAAAGTTTTAAAAAGGGGAGAATATATGGACAAATTAGAAAAATTATCCGAAAAATTAACTAATTGGATAGGGACACCGGTTTCGATAGCAGTACATACTTTAATTTTTATTGGTATTTTTTCGTTAAAATTTTTAAATTTTTCTGTTGATCAAATATTATTAATATTGACTACTGCAGTTTCTTTGGAGGCAATTTATTTGTCAATTTTTATTCAAATGAGTGTCAATAAAACTAAGATAAAAATTGCCGGAGTGGAAAAAGATATTGATGATATCCAAGAAGACGTTCAAGAAATTTCTGAAGATATTGAGGATATTAATGAAGATGATGATGACGATGACGAAGTAATTAGAACGATTAAAGATATTGAACAAAGAATAGTGAAACTACACAAAGAAGTAGTGGATATAAAAGATAATAAAAATAAAAAGTAAGTTTTTGTACGCCCAGGGGGAATCGAACCCTCATCACTAGTTCCGAAGACTAGTACTCTATCCATTGAGCTATAGGCGCGTAACAAAATGTATCCTCAGCAGGGATCGAACCTGCGACCTCCTCCTTAGAAGGGAGGCGCTCTATCCAACTGAGCTATGAGGACATATATACTCGTGTATTTTATCAAAAAATCGACTTATCAATTCTTTCTTGACAAATATTGTCCAGTTTCAGTATTTACCAAAATTTCTTCACCAGTTTTGATAAATAATGGTACTAATACTTTCAACCCAGTATCCAAAACCGCATTCTTCGTCGCGTTAGTAGCCGTATCACCTTTAACTGAATTTTCTGACTCAATTACAGTATAAGCAATAGTTTTTGGCAAACTAATACCAACTGCTTTTTCATCATAAAATTTAATTCGATATAAAAGACCTTCTTTTAAATACAATTTATCATCACCAACTATTTCTACTGGCACCGAATATTGTTCAAAAGTTCTTGGTTCAATAAAAACATAGTTTGATCCGTCAAAATAAGAATATTCTGCCTCATTTGTTTCCACTATCACTTCCTCTACTTTTTCTCCCGATTTATAGGTATATTCTACAACTCGACCGGTATAAAGATTTTTAAGTTTAGTTCGATAAAAAGCTGACCCTTTACCAGGACTAACAAAAGAAGTGTCCACAATCATGTGTGGTTCTTCTTGAAAAAGAATATAAATTCCTCGTTTGAATTGTGATGTTGATATGACTCCCATAGGCTTGATTTTACCACAAAAAAATTTTTAGAAAATATTTTTATTTAAACCCTTTGTCTTTTCAGGACATTTCCCTTAAAAAGGGCAACTTAAATCTGCTTCATATTAGCCTCCCTTTTTAAGGGAGGTCCCGGAACGGAGTGGAGGGGGTGGGTTTAGTTTTTTGACCAAAAAAAATCCCAGAGCATGCTTTTAGAGGAGCCACCCCGGGATCTAATTGGTAATATATCAAAATATTATAAACATGTCAAGTTTATATCATAGATACATACTTTACAGGTTATTAACTTCCATTTTCCATCTCATCTATAAACTGTTGCACCCCTTTAGCCCAGGAACCATTCGAGCTTGGGCAATATTTCTTCATTATCAATTCTGGAGTGTTTAAACCTTTATCAAAATATTCTCTTTTTAAATACTCCGCATAACTCTTAATAGCTAACTCATAATTATCAAATTTTAACGTTCCTCGTTTATGTATCCCATACCCCCAACAATTATGAGAATCCTCCGGTGCCTTTTTACACAAATTCGACTCCTGTTGAGCAATTGCTACTATCCAATAGTAATCAAGTCCATATATTTGGGAAACTTCAAAAATTAAATCAGAATAGGGGACCAAAGGAGATTTATATTTTTCTAAATATTTTTTAATAATCACTGGTCTGGCATCATCACCACTAATTTTCTCTTCTATTTTAATAATCTTTTCGCTATCCTTCATATTACCGACTATAAAATTTCCTGATAATTCACCAATCGATTCACCTAAAACTTTACCCGTATAATACCCATTTAAATAAGCCACTTCACCTACTGCCATAAAAACACCCAAAAACACCAAAATAGAGGACATTAACGCTCGTTTTGCTTTTTTAACTAACTTTTCCATTGATATATCATGGTATCATAAGCGTTACTATGAAACAAAATTCACCTCTTCAAAAACTCAAGGATAAAACCTTTATTCTTCAACTTACTATTAAAGTTGATGACATTAAAAAAGAATATCAAGAGCATCTTAAATTAGCTCAAGCCAATTTTGAAACTAAAGGTTTTCGTAAAGGCAAAGCTCCAATGGAAGTTGTCGAATCGAATGTCTCCTCGGAAAAACTATTTGAAGAAGTTGCTTCTCATTTAATTTCTCATGCTTATGGTCATGCTTTAGACGAAAACCGACTTAAACCAATTACCCAACCACAAGTTAAATTTAAAAACGAAAAACCAGATTTTGAACACGATTGGGAACTTGAAATCACTTCCTGCGAACTTCCAGAAATCGAACTTAACGATAAATATCTCGAAGATGTTAAAAAAATCAATGCTGATACAAAAATAACTGATGAAAATCAAAAAATGGATCAAATTGTTAAAACTATTGTATCTAACGCTAAATTAGACTTACCAGAAATTTTAATTGAATCCGATCTTCAATCCCATCTTTCCGGGTTAGTTGATCAAGCTACCCAAGCAGGAATTACTGTTCAGCAATATTTAGAATCTCAAAAACAAACCCTTGAAAGTTATAAAGAAAATCTAAAGAAAAGAATTATTGAAGAGTGGACTATTAACCTAAGCATCAGCAAAATTGCTAAAGATAATAAAATCGAAGTTTCTGAAGCTGAAGTGAAAGATATCTTATCAAAAAATCCGGCTCTTTCTCAAAACATCAACATGGTTTATTACCTCCTCACTCAACAAAAGGTATTTGAATTCCTCAAAAAGTAACTTTCTTGTGATAGAATAGGCCACTATGGCAGGTGGTTTTGGATTTAAACCAAATCAAAAAAATAAGGCATTAACTAAAAAAAATAATAGCGAAATTCTTAAGGAATTTTCCGATAGTTCTGTGTCGAAATCCGAATCAAAGGCTTCTGGTAAACTTTTCCCTGGTCAAAGTTTTCACCCCAATCAAGAATCATCTTCAACTAAAGAAAATATCAATTGGAATCGTGAATTTTTAGCCAAAACTGCCAACGAAGCCCAACCACTTTTTGTTAACCAACATCAACAAGAAATTCAACAAGCAATCAACGAAATATTAGACGAAATTAAAAAACTGAAACTTAGTACTGACAATCTTGGTCATGAAGTAGTTCAAGCCACAGAACAAAATATCCCCGAAGCTAACGAATATCAATTAAAATTCTTGCAAAGAATCAGAAATATTATTATTCAATTTCGCCAAAATATCGACCAATCTTGTGTTTGGATGGATTGTTTTTGTCATAAAAAATCCCGCAAAAATGCTTTTTGGAACAAAGCTAAAAGTAAAAATGGGGGAGAACAGTATCTATTTAGTGGTGAACACTCCGCCTCCCGCTCCGCTAATTAAAATCTTGGATATTTTTTAGTCTTACGATATAATCCTTTCTACGAGTCTATAGCTCAGTTGGTTAGAGCGCTTCATTGACATTGAAGAGGTCAGAGGTCCGAGTCCTCTTAGACTCACATTTTGTATCAAAATTTTATCTTTGTTATAATTTCCATATGGAAACATCAGAACACCCCACTCCACAAGTTAAGAAAGTCCCAGAAACAAAAAGCGATAAACCTGATTTTACTGCTGCAGCAAAAGAAGGAGGCCCTACAATTACTGGAGTACCGCTTCCACCAGAATACCAAACACCTGGATCACCATACGTCGATCCCAATAAATTAGGTCCGCAAAAACCTGTAGAATTCCGATGGCAAGACGAAAAGAATCAATCAGAATCACTATTCCCACCCAAACCACCAATAGAGTTGGGCAAATCATCAAGAAAAGATCACAAAATACTCAGTTTCCCTAGTGGAAAAGTGATTGAATAATCTATCTATATTTATAGATATTAATTTTCTCTCCCTTCTTTACCAAAGGATAACTCTGTTTGATTATTTCCCAATCTTCCGTCTTTAAATCAACCCGATATTTTGGCTCGACAATATAATCAAATTTGTAATTTCTCATTTCCATAAACGCCCAAATATGAACCGCCACATCTGTTGGCCATTCACCCAACATCCACCCTTGACGATGCGACAAAGATAGGGGAATCGAATCATCTTTAGCCAAATAAATTATTTTTTTATCCTCTGGAATTTCTCTTTTAATTTCTTCAGCAATTGCAATCGCTCCTGTATTAAATCTAATATCAAAATGATAATTACTCGTCCTTATCCCATTATAAGCCAAAAAAGGCAAAATTAAAATCGCTAAAATCTTACTTTTATCCCAAATCCAGGCCAAACCAACTGCTGCCAATATCACCACTAAGGGGATATAAACGTCAGCATAATATTGGTGGACCAAATTACCATTTGGTACTATCAGCCAATAAACAATAACTCCCAACAACCACAAAACTAACGGAACCATTCGTTTATCTTTTTTAATAATTCCTATTACTAAACCCCAACCAGCCAATAACCCAACAACTTTCCCCATCGTTTCACCAATTACATTTTTCCAAATCAAATTTTTTAAAAGTCCCAAATCAAACAATTTTTCCCTACCAGCCAACACCCAATTCTCCCAACTCGTATCGACTCCTAATTTTCTAGTCCACCACCACCAAAATCCATAAAAACCAACAGATAAAAGAAAAATTACCAAATAATCCCTTATTTTACTTTTTCTTAAAAATAGAAAATACCCTAAAAGTGGCAAACATATTAACCCAAATGGTCGACTGGCCACACTTATACCCAAAGTTAAACCACTCAATAATAAATTAATTAGCTTACCTTTTTCCCGATATTTCCACCCAAAATATAAAGAAATTAAAATAAAACTAACTGCCATAGCATCCGGATGAATTGCATGCCCTACAAAAAATATACTCCCCGGCACAAAACTAAAAATAAACACACTTAGATAGGCAGTTTTTTTATTCCACCAACCTTTCATAAAACCATACAAAGCCGCAGACCCAAGTATATACAAAATTAAATTAACCAATCTGGCCGCCCATGGGTGAACCCCAAAAATTTTATAGCTAATCGCAATTAAACCCTCATAAAATGGCATTTCTAAAAAGAAATAACCATCAGTATTTGAAACTGGTCTCATCAAACACGCTTTCGGTTTAAAAAATGTTGCCTTACCGGTATGCAAAAAATAAGCTACACATTCAGTATCGGTTTGTCTCATTGGATGAGCATCTATAGGAATCACTGTAAAATCTTTCAATCGCACCAACACTCCAAAAAAAAATATTACTATTAACAACCAATTATTTTTCAAAAACTTTTTCCACATAAATCAATTTTAACCTAAAAAACGTGTTATACTCGCACTTATCATGAAAAGTATTCTTACTTTTGTTACCAACTCAACTAAGTAGCCCAAACAGGGCCGATTTGTTACGCTCTCTTTGGGCATTTAATCCCTTTTTCCTGTTAGAATAAATAGGAACTTAATCTTTAAACTTTTAATTAAAAAATGTCAGAAAACAACCAAATAGACCTCCACGACCTTCGTCATTCAGCCGAACATATTCTTACTTTGGCCATGCTTCGACTTTTCCCAAATCAATTTTTACCCGCCATGGGTCCAGCCACTGACGATGGTTTTTATTTTGATTTCGACCCAATAGGGGATTTTAAAATCAATGAAGAAGACTTTTCTAAAATCGAAACCGAAATGGCCAAAATTGTCAAAGAAAATCTGCCCATAATTAGACAAGAAATAAGTCTCGATGAAGCAAAAAAACTTTTTGTCAACAATCCTTACAAAATGGAATGGCTCGAATCTATTACCAATCGCAACGAAATAATTACCACCTACACTATCGGCGAATTTGTTGATCTTTGTGCTGGTCCTCATGTTCGCTATACCAGCAAAGTCAAAGCTTTCAAATTACTCTCTATTGCCGGCGCCTATTGGCATGGTGATGAAAAAAATAAAATGTTGACCCGCGTCTACGGCACTGCATTTGAAAATAAAGAAGATTTAACAGAACATCTCAATCTCATTGAAGAAGCCAAAAAACGAGACCACCGTATTTTAGGACAAAAATTAAAACTATTTACTCTTTCTAAATTAGTTGGTGCTGGTTTACCATTACTTCAACCTCATGGTATGGTTATTCGTAAAGAACTAGAAATTTATCTCTGGGATTTACATAAAAACAAAGGTTATTCTCAAGTTTGGACACCACATCTTGCCAAAGAAGATCTTTATGTAACCTCTGGCCATGCTGAAAAATTTGGTGACAATCTTTTCCGAGTTCAAGGTAAAGAAGAAAAATTTTATCTTAAACCTATGAACTGTCCTCATCACATGCAAATTTTTGCCGACAACCAATTTAGTTATCGCGATATGCCTATTCGTTATTTTGAACCAGCCACCGTCTACCGTGACGAAAAAACTGGAGAACTTTCTGGCCTTACCCGAGTTCGATCTATTACTCAAGACGACGGTCATTTATTCTGTCGAGTTTCTCAACTCGAACAAGAAATTTCTACCATTGTTTCCATTATCAAAGAATTTTTTACCACCTTCGGTATGATGGAGGATTATTGGGTTCGTCTTTCAGTTCGTGGACCAAATGGAAAATATATGGGTTCCGACGAAATTTGGGAAAAAGCCGAATCTGCTTTAAAAACTATTTCTGAAAAAAATAATTTACCTTACCGAATTGGTATTGATGAAGCTGCTTTTTACGGACCAAAACTAGATTTTATGTTTAAAGATGCTCTCAAACGAGAATGGCAACTTTCTACCATCCAATGTGATTTTAATTTACCCGAAAGATTCGATCTTTCTTTTGTTAACGAAAATGGCGAAAAAGAACGTCCAGTCGTCATTCACCGTGCCATTTCTGGTTCTTTGGAAAGGTTTATGGGAATTTTAATTGAACAATTTGCCGGAGCTTTCCCATTATGGATTTCCCCAGTTCAAGTCAAAGTTATTCCTATCACTGATGGACAATTAGAATATGCCCAAAAAATAGAGCAAACTCTAAGAGACAATAATATTCGAATTGAACTTGATGACAAGTCCGAAACCATGCAAAATAAAATTCGCAATGCTACCGGTGAAAAAGTTCCTTACATGATCATTGTTGGCGGTAGGGAAGAGGAAAACAAGACTATTTCTGTCCGTCAACGCGACGGTCAAGATTTAGGCAATATGTCACTTGATGATTTTATTAATCAAATCAAAGATCAAATCACAAAAAAGGCCTTAAATTTGATAAAATAATCAATAATTAAAAATTAATAAACACTTGAGTAGTTTTAAAAACAAAAGTTCTAACCACAAGTTCTACAAAATTAACCAATATATTACTGCGCCTCAAGTTCGTCTTCTAGACGATCAAGGTAAACAGATCAATGTTATGTCAATGTCTGAAGCTCGAACCATGTCTCAAGAAACTGGTTTAGATCTCATCGAAATTAACGGCAATGCTGTTCCACCAGTGGTTAAACTCATTAGTTTCTCTAAATTTAAGTATCAAGAGGCCAAAAAACTTCAATCAGAGAAAAAAGGTATCAAAGGCGGAGAACTAAAAGAAATTCAAATGAGCCCAAATATAGGCCAAAACGACTACCAAATCCGAGTTGATAGATCCAAAAAATTTTTAGCTACTGGAAATAAAATCAAATTAAGTATAAAATTCCAAGGTCGTCAAATGGCTCATCAACAATTTGGCCATGATTTAGTCGCCAAATT
>Ga0209373_10003000_pt1 | contig 16178 bp, 18 predicted proteins | sample Higcelweek5metaG_FD_187173 | JGI IMG/M metagenome (GOLD analysis project Ga0209373, IMG submission 187173) | Freshwater pond sediment microbial communities from the University of Edinburgh, under environmental carbon perturbations - High... | ecosystem: Environmental > Aquatic > Freshwater >... | reverse complement strand
TAAAAATTTTTTTATTGTTTCTAAAGTATCATCCGTACTTCCATCGTTAACAATAATAAGCTCAAAGTTTTTATATGTTTGCTGCAATATTGACTTAATAGTTTTTTCCAATAGTGTTCCACCATTATATACGGGTAACACAATACTTACAAGACCTTTTTTGTAATCGTGTTCAATATTGTCTGGCAAAAATGGATATAAATTATTTCTGTTTTGTTTATATTGATAATATTTATATTCCTTTAATTTATATTCATTTAAATTGATTCCTCTAGTTACCTTCATATATACTCTTTTTAAAAATTTATATGTTTTTTTAAAAAAATTATAAAGTTTTATTTTAATTAAAAATCCCTTTAATTTTAAAACCAATTTATATAGTCTACTGCACATAATTTTTTCATATTCTTCTTTGTACCAACTATTTTCTTGAATTATTTTTTCCTTTTCCTCAATTATTCGTTTGTATTTTTTTGTTTCTTCTTTTAGTAATTCATCATTTTTTTTCATAACCAAAATTCTCCTTAATATTTTTTAATTTATTTATTATATTTCTATAAATTTTATATTTCCAAAATCTTCTACCTATTCTATTAATTTGTCTGGTTTTTTTTATTGTAAGATTATCTAAATATTTATTAATATACTCATCATAAAGTCTTTTTGAACTTTCACCTGTTTTTTTATCTTCTGTTTGATTTGTTGAAATAAACTCAATATCTAAAAATTCTTTTTTTATTAATCCTTCTATTATTCTAAAATACTCATCATCCCCAATATATATTTTTTGAATATTCTTTAACTTAATAATATATTTGATAAAATTATACCAATGGTCAATTGTAATAAATGAAGATAAATCATAAAAGTTTCCGTGCTTCTGAATCTCTTGTATTTCGTTATATTTTTGTTTTCTACTTGAAATAAAAGTTATTTCATTTTTTTCTTTTATATAAACCCTATCGTTCAAATCATTTGTTAAAAACAATATTTGATTTTGATCATATTTTATATTTTTATAGTAATCTTTCAATATATTTACTATTTTATTATTATTACTTGATTTCACAAATGGATATATATGCCCGAGTACATTTTTTTTAATTTTCCTGGAATACTTTTTAATAATGTAATCAGATTTTTTGTTTTCTTCCTTATTTTCAATAATAGAATGTAATCTACTACCTTTTTGCCTCCTATACCAAAACCCTATAAAATTCATTTGAGCAGGGATTTTTTCTTTTGAAAGAAAATTTAACCATAATTGCCAATCTTCGTGAAAATTTTTAAATTTTGTATCGTATCCGCCACATTCAATAAAGTCTTTCTTTCTTATTAATGAAGTAACGCATAAAATATTTTCTGTTTTTTCTGTTTTTGTATCAAATGGAACGTCCCAAATATATTCTTCGTCTCCAAATCCAACAGAATTTGAATAGACCCAGGAAACTTTATCGTCGGTTTCAATACACCAATAACAGCACTCAATCATATTTTTTTCTATCAAATCATCAGAGTCAATAAAAAACAAATAATCAGTATTCGATTTTTGTACACCATACATTCTTGCAAAAACTGGTCCTCCATTTTTTATTGTATATATTTTTATTCTAGAATCAGTTTTTTCTAGTTCTTTTAAATATTGTATCGTATTCTTTTCGGTACTACCATCATTAACTATTATCCATTCAAAAAACGGAAAAGTCTGGTTAAGTACACTATTATATGTCTGTTGAAAATATTTTTTTGCATTATAGTATGGAGTTATTATAGTTATAAGTGGTTTGTGTTTTTCCACATGTAACGTTATTTCACTCTTTTTACCAGGTTCAAGTGAATAATCAAAATCATTAGAATTTACCATTATTTATCACATACTTTCAATTATAATTCTTCTGCAAACCTTCTTTGTAATTTATCAAATACAAATAATCCAACTGCAACCAATAAAAAGATTACGATTGCCAAAACTCCTAGACCATTAAAATCCGGAAGTCTTTTATAAAATAATATATCTCTATATGCACTTATTATTGAAGTCATTGGGTTCAAATATAATATCCAAGCTATTTTATCTGGAACCATTTCCATTGAGTAAACAATTGGTGTGCCATAAAATAAAGCCATAAGTATAATATTTACAAAGTGTTCTATATCCCTAACATAAACTGTAATTGCAGATAATATCAAAATTATACCTAACGTTAAAAAATATTGCAAAATTAATATTAACGGGAAAATTAAAGCATAAACTGATAGCCCCACCCCAGTAAGTAATAAAAACGCTACCATTATTAAACAAGAAATTAAAAAAGTTACTGCTCCACTCGTTGCAAAAGAAACCAATATAATTTCTCTTGGAAAATAAACTTTTTTTATTATTCCACTGTTTGTTATCATGGCACTTGTACCATTAGTTATTGTACTGGTAAAAAATGTCCATGGAATAATTGCCACAAACATAAACATTGAATAATTTTTTATATCTACTTTCATTATTTCTGAAAATACTATTGAATATATTGCTAACATCAATAACGGGTTTATAAATGACCATAATATGCCTAACCAAGCACCTTTATATTTGCCTCTTATATCTTTTTTTATATTGTTTTTTAATAATTCTCTATATTGATATAAATTTTTTATAAATCTCATCATATACTCACCTGCATTCTTCAAGATATTTTTCTACTATATCATTGATTTCTCCATCCATTTTAATAGTTCCCTCTGATAGCCAAACAGCTCTTTTACATATCTGTTTTATTTGTTGCATTGAATGAGAAACAATAACAACCGTTGTATCACTATCCCTTAGTTCTTTTAATTTATTAATACACTTATCTTGAAAGTGTTGATCTCCTACTGCAAGTATTTCATCTATTAATAATATATCTGCATCTACGTTAATAGCTACAGAGAATGCTAATCTCATATACATACCTGATGAATATGTTCTAACTGGATTATCTATAAATTCTTCTAATTCAGAGAACTTAATAATATCATCTACTCTTCTATCTATTTCTTTTCTTGTTAATCCAAATATTGAGGCATTAAAATAAATATTTTCTCTACCAGAAAAATCAGGATGAAATCCTGCTCCTAATTCTAATAGTGATGTTAATTTACCATTAACTGTTATCTTACCTTTATTTGGATACATTATTTTAGTCATTAATTTTAGTAGTGTTGATTTACCACTTCCATTAACTCCTATTAATGCTACTGTCTCACCTTTTTTAATTGTAAGATTAATATCTTTTAATACGTGTAATATTTCATTCTTATCTCTTTTTTTAAAAAATAATATTTTTTCTTTTAGAGTGTTTGCTTTATCATAAAATAATTTAAAATCTTTATATACATCTTTTACAATAATAACATCATCTTGCATTCTTATCACCTATCTCTATTTAATAATAACATATATTAAAAAAAATTCAAATAATATAGGGGTATTATTTGAACTTTTTCTTAGTTAAAATATATCCTGGTAATACTAATAAAAATACTAATATTTTATTTAGTTTACCTTTTGTATTTTTTATTGTTTCTGTTTTTGTTTTATTAGTTAGATATGAGAATAATATATAGTGTTTAATTATATGTAATCTTTTTTTAAATGGTAGATCTTCAAAACTAAAATTAAACATTTCATAATAATATTTATAATATCCGTATGGGTTATTTTTAAATATTTTTATTATGTTTTTAGTATATCCATCATCTAAGTATTCACATACTATTCCTGGTATATTAAAACACATTAATCCATCATATATTAAATCTAATTTATGATACATTCTTCCTTCTGTAACAAATTTCTCTTTATTCTCTAAAACGTGTTTATAAGTTTTTCTTATCTCACTTTTAAATACTAGACAAGTATCCCCTTGGTAATCATCTTTAAAATATAAATCAAATATTTTTTTTATTTGTCCATCATTATTAAAATATTTGCCTATTGGTTGTTTATCTTTTGTTATTCTTAGGAATGCTAGTCCATATATTTTTTTATTATCTTTTATTAGATTATATTTTTCTAATATGTGTTTAAAACAATCATTTGTAAAGTAATCATCTGAATCACATTCTATAGTTAATTCACCTGTAATATAATCTAAAAGATTATTTAATGCAGACATCTTTCCTTGATTCTTTTGTTTATAATATTTAATATTTATAAAATCTTCTTTTATCCACTTTTTTACTAATTCTTCTGTATTGTCTGATGAGCCATCATCCATTATTAACCATTCTATATTTTTTTGATATTTATAGTTTTTTATTAGACTGTTATATAGATTTGGTAAAGTATGTGCTCTATTGTATGTTGGTGTTAATACTGATATTCTCATAAGTCACCTTCTATTAGGTTAATAACTTTTTCTATTGTCTTATTCATATCTATTTTATTATTATTTTCTTTAAATTTTACTTTGTTTGAAATCATATCTTTCATACCATTATATATACCATCAAATGAATTATCTACTATTAATTTTTTATTATAATCTTTCAATGCTTCTTTAGATCCAGTATCTGTTATTAATATGTCTTTATTTAAGGCCATAGCCTCTATTAATACCATTCCATATCCTTCATATAGTGAGGCTAATACAAATGAATCTGAGGCATTTATATATGGATATGGATTATCTTTCATACCAACCAATATAAATGTATCCTTAATATCTAATTCATTAATTAAATTCTTAAGATTATTATATTCTTCTCCATCACCCACTACATATATTTTATGTTTATAACCATTCTCAATTAACTTCTTAGATACTTTAGCTAATCTATCTAATGCTTTAGCTTTAACTACTCTACAAACTGTAACAAAAGAATATACATCTTTTGTTATTTCTTTAGCTTTATATTCATTTGCTTTATCAACAATATCATTAATATCCATATAATTTTCTATTACTAATTTCTCTTTATTATTTTTAATAATACTATTAAATCCATCTAATGAATCTTTACTTACAAATATTATTTTATCGTATTTGTTATAGTCATTTTCATATTGCGTTTTTCTTATTCTAGATATTTTTTTTGATAAATTTGTATGTATCCAAGCTATCTTCTTAGAATTAGATTCGTGTGCAAATAAACTAGTTATTGGACCTTCTAAGAAAGATATTTCTACATCATATTTATTTTTAATATACTTTTTATAAATTAATTTTAATAATGGTTTTAAAGTAAAAAGTAAACTTATTAGTTTTCTTTTTATAAATGAAAGATCTTCGTATTTAGAATTATATAAACTTATTAGTTTAATATTTTTATTTAAATATTTTTCTAATGATCCATTATTATATAAAGTGAAAATAGTAATATTATGTTTATCAGATAATTTATTAGATAAATCTACTAATACTTTTTCAGCCCCACCAATATTTAAATTAGTTATTCCAAATACTATATTTTTCATATTTCCTCCTTGATTACCTTTATCTTATTTAATAGAAGTATATGTATTATTATTACAACAGGCATGACTGAAGTATTAAAATATATATGTCCAGAGAACAAAGCTATAAAGTAACTAGTAAATATACCTGCCATATACATAATATACTCTGAATCTAACCTCTTAATATATTTTATACCTATATATGCTCCATAAATGAATATTGATAAGAATGGTACAAAATATAATATAAATCCTATTATTCCAAAATTTATAAATAATGCTATTTCTTCCATTTCTAATGTTAATGAACTGAAGTTAACTAGATATCCATTTCCAAATAATTTATATAAAACATTATGTTGATATTTATATAAATATACATTATAAATTAGTTGTTGCTTTCTTAAATCTATGTTAGATAAGTTTGTATCATTTGCATAATCATATAATGAATTTAATGCTTTAATTTGTTCTTTATTCATATATTTTGTATCAACTAAATTATTATCTACATTCTCTTTTATATCTTCTAGATCATAGGCTATATGTGATTTATCATCTTTCATATCATCTAGTTCTTGTCTTCTTTCTGTTGTATTAGACCCAAATAATAGATAACCTATTGTTAATGCGACTGCTAGTACTAACATTAATGATAATATTTCTTTATTATCTCTTTTTTTATTAATAAAGTAATCAAATAAACTAGCTATTACGAATGAAAGTATCAATATAATGCTTCCATATAAACCAGCTCTACTACCTATTAAGAAAAACAAATAAAATATTATTGATACTATTAGTAATGCTTTATATATGAATTTTATTTCTTTTTTTAATAGATATGGAAGTATTATAAATAAGGATATTATTAATATAGCACCAACTGCCCCACTAGCATTAAACCAACCTTTATATCCAATTCCTTCTACATATGAAGTAATTGATGAATTGCTTAATATAGCTATGTATATTGTACTTACATAAAATATTGTATTATAGAATACTGCATTTTTTAATGTATCTTTTTTATTACCATAAAATAAGTATCCATATAGTAATAAATTAAATATCAAATATGTATAATTTAATAAATATTCTATTTCATGGAATACACTACCATATGATATTCCTGTAATTATATTTTTATAAATAAGAGTATGTACTAATATATAAATTATATATATTGATGATATTATTATTAATTTCTTTCTTATTGATTTATCTGTTATAAATATATATATAATTAATACTAAAGGTATTAAAGGTCTTATAAATGTAGATGGTGTATTAGCAAAATTAAGATGATTAAATAATGAACTTATTAAATCAAATAAAGGATTTAAAAGTATAAATATAAATAGTAATTTTTCTTTATTTAATTTATTCATAATTTAATGCCTTTCTTTAATACCAAATATTATTGATGATAATTTATATATTGATTTATTTAATAATCTATAATACATATTCTTAGGTGATTTACTACTCTTTAAATGACTATTATTCTTCCAATTAGGATAATGTTTGTTTAAATATTCCCAGTTTTCATTTAATATTTTATTTCTTAATTCTTTATCTCTTATTCCTAATATTCTTAAAAATGAACTACCTAATAATAATTTAATATTTAGATATTCTAATTCAGTATTATATTTAAGTTTATTATCTTTATAATATTTTCTAATTATATCAAAACCCTCAAATATATCTCTTACTTTAGCATTTTGTTCATTAGATAAAGATGATCCTCTTTGAATATAATAATAAAATGGTTCATCTACATAAGATATATTTTTAATGTATGGTAATAATTTATATGTAAACACAATATCTTCATATCTTATTCCAACTGGAAATAATATATCATTTTTACTTAATATATCTCTTTTAAATATCTTATTACATACCATTACTCTTATATTATACATAATATCTTTTTTATTATCATAGTAATTAGCAATATCTAATTTAGATTCATTAGGATATACCCAATATAAATCACATTCGACTATATCACTATCTTCTTTTTTAGCTTTATTATATAGTTTTTCAAACATAGTAAGATCAACATAATCATCGCTATCAACAAATCCAATATATTCGCCAGATGCTTTTTTTATACCATAATTTCTAGCATCACCTAATCCACCATTTTTCTTAATAAATGATTTGATTCTTTTATCTTTTTTTGTATATTCATCAATAATGACCTGAGAATCATCTGTTGATCCATCATTAACAATTATTATTTCTATATCTTTTAATGTTTGTTTTGTTAAAGAATCCAAACATTTATTTATATATTCTTTTGTATTATAAACAGGAACTATTATACTTACTTTTATCATTATCTATTTCCCCTTCCTAAAAATACTTTTACATACATTTTTAAGTTCAGTTTTATAAGCATTTTTTTAATAATTCGAAAAATATTATCTGCTAATAGTAATGAATAAACTTTTCTTTTTTTTAATTCTAATATATATTCATCTTGTTCTTTATTTATTAAATCTGCAGCTTTTCTAATAGTTGCATTTGCTATATAACTATTAAATATTCTTTTAGTTTCTTTACTTATATTTTTATTTTTATTAACATCTGAATATAGAAAGTCAAAATGATATAAAACATCCCAAGCTTTCTTTTTTAAAGTTAGTTTATCTCCTGTTATACCCTCACAATTTCTAACATAATAATATAAAAATTCATGTATTGATTTTACCTTATTTGCTTTAATTATAGTAAGAGGTGTTAATCCAAAATCTTCGTGCAATTTTCCCTCAACATATTTAAAATCGTTATCTAAAAAGTATTTAACGTTATATATATATGAAACTGGTGTATCAAACATTTTTGTACTTATAATTAAATTTGTTAACGCTTGTTCTCCACTAGTTGTATCAAATGCTGGCTTTTCTTCACTATAATCATTATCAATTACTATGTTAAAACTAAGTACATCGATATCTTCTTCAATGTAACTATCTATTGTTGATAATAATTTATCAGATACATAATCATCAGCATCGACAAATGTAAAATATTTTCCACAAGCTTTTGTTATTCCATAATTTCTAGCATCGCTAACTCCGCCATTTGTTTTAGAAAAAAATCTTATTTTTTCATCACAATAACATTTTATAATATCTTCACTTTTATCTGTTGATCCATCATCTATTATTATTATTTCATAATCTTTATAGTCCTGATTTAAAACACTATCTATACATCTTTTTAAATATTTTTCTTTATTATAAACTGGAATAATAATACTATACTTTATCATAATTGCTACCACCTCTCGTTGAACATATTATCTATATTTTTTTTAACGTCATTATTAAAATTTGTTAAATTAAATTTATTTTTTATCTTATAACCTTTATCTATAAAATATTTCATTTTATTAAATATATCATTTGAATTTTTATTTGCAATTAATCCATAATTATCTTTTATATTTAATTTTTTATTTTCAATTGTAGTTATTATTGGTACATTAAAATATAAAGATTCTAAATATACGACCGGAAATCCTTCATAATCACTTGTTAATACAAATGCATCAGCTAATTTAAAATATGGATATGGGTTGTTATTTGATCCCATAAATATAATGTTTTTATTTAATTTTAATTTATTAACTAATTCTTTATATTTATCTGTATCTTCACCATCACCTATAAGCCATAGTTCAAAATCATGCTTAGATTCTTTTAGTAGATTACATGCTTCTATTAATCTAGTTAATTTTTTAGATTCTTCCTGGTGTCTTGATACATTAAAAAATAATGTTTTATTAGGTTTTATTTCATTTATTTTTTTATTTGATTTTAATTGCATTTCTTCTTCATTAGTTAAGTTATTACATACGACTGATTTATCTTCTAGTTCATTATATACTTTAATAAAATTATCTTTTGATTCATCTGATACAAATATTATATGATTAAACTTAGATATTTTTCTATCGTTAAAAAACTCTTTCATTTTATTTATATCTTTATTATATAAATTATAATAATCAGAATGTATCCATATTGAGTTATTTTTTGAAAAATACCTAGATAATATTGATCCGGGTATTGAATATGGTGCATAACAACATGAAAAATCATATTTATTATAATTTTTAATTATAGTAAATATTAATTTTAATCTATTTATTATTTTTCTTAATGGTATGAATTTTATATTACTTATCTTGTATTCTATTACATGAACAGAAGATGGAATTTCATTTATAAATATTCCTTCAATATGCTCTAATATTAAAGTTACATCATATTTTTTATAATCAATACTTGATAGCAAAAACAACAATGCTCTTTCTATACCACCTGAATTTAAATTATATGCAGTGAATATTATTTTTTTCATATTTCACCTGTTTTTCTTTTTATGTTTTTTGAATAAATTTAATACTTTTGTTACTTTATTAACTATATACTCTGATTCTTTAATAGCAAATCCTTTACCTAGTGCCTTACCACCTATTGTTAATGCTGCTATTATACTTGTTATAAGAAGTGTTGTTATAGTTAAATCATAGTGATATTTAATTGCTATTGTAGTTGATACTACTAATCCTGCTGATCCACTTATTATGTTACATATATCTCCAATAACATCATTACAAAATGATGATACTTTTTCTGCATTCTTTATCATTTTTTTAGCTGTTGCAGCTCCATGAACTTTTTTTGATGCCATAGCATGAAATGGTTCTGGATCTGATGTTGCTACAGAAACACCAATAATATCAAATAATACTCCAAGAATTATAAATATTAATATTATTATTATTCCTATAAATATATTTACATCTTCTAACAATGATGATGATATTAATGTAAATATTACCGTTATTAAAAATGCTAATAATGTTATTGTTATTATCCATCTTATGTTTTTTTTCATATATACTCCTATTAAAAAAAATGTGGAATTAACTAGGGAAATACTGTGTCTTAGGTCAAGTAGGTTTTCCCTTATTCTAACGTTTTATTACTAAAACGCGGTTCCCCATTAAAAGAATAAACATAATGTCTCCATATATGTGACTTGATTGCCACTTAGTACACACTCTAATCCCTTATTAATCTACAGCCTAGGAAATTTCTTCTAGATATATTTAATGTTAGCTCTTTTTTGCAAATATCATTTCAATATACGTTAGTATAAATCCCAAATATTCACTCAAGGCAGGCTACACTATCCACAGCATCTCGCCGCATGATAGGTTTAATCTCAGGTCGTAAAAATATGCATAAATAAACGCCTAGGTTTCTACAATCAAGAGTCTCAAAGAATGATGGGGGATATTCCACATGCCATTGTGGTAGCCCACCACTCATCTTCCAGCACCCGCCCAAAACTGGGCGTAATAGGCAAGCACAAGAAGCTTCATAGGTATGCCCTTTAACGAATTTTTAGCCTCGTCTTCGTAAAAAATATATCAACTAGGATACTGCTCCACATTGTAAATTATAGCATAAATGTGGATTTATGTAAAATAAAAAAGTGAGTAACTATTTAATCACTTTTTCTTCAGCTATCACTAATTCTCTTGCAAATGGTACAAAATCATAAGTTAAAATTTTATGCTTCATTTCTTTTAAATATTGTATACTATGCCCCATTTCTTTTATTATATAATTCTTGTTTTCATTTCCCTTATAAAATATAGAACTTAATTTTAAAAAGAAATATTCAACTTTTGTAACAAACATATAACGATTTATAGTTTCCAAAGCAATTAACAACCCTTTAATCGAAGAAATAAATACTAGTTTTTTATCTTCATCTTCCATAAATCCCCCAAAACAATTATTATTTTACTATTAAATAATTGTTTGTCAATAAAAAACTAGCATAGCTAGTTATCTTTGTCTTCCTGCAGCCTGAAGTTGTTCATGTACTTCTTGTTCTCTACCTGTTCTTGGATATGCTCTTACTCTTCTTGATACATACATATGTTCACAATTGTCTTGAGCTAATTTTATATTGTGATTTAATGATGCTCTTGTATCAGCCATGCTTAATCTTAAATATGAAATATTATTTAATGGCAATGCGTTTCTTAAGTCTTCTTTGCCGTATAATGACAAACCAAATGTAGTCATTGCTGGTCTGATTACTCTTTTATCTATTTCTCCTAATGCAACTCTTGTTTCAAGCTTTTTTCTAAACATACCAATTAATAAATATTGTGCTTGGGCAAAAGATTCTCCTTCTGTTGTTTTTGGATTTTTTGCTTCACCTATTAACATCGTGAATCTTGAAAATTCATGTTCAGGTATTCCATATTCCCTTAATTCTCTTATTATTAACACTGCATTACTTTCAGAAAATGCATTTATAATTGTATTTGGATCAACTATTTGAGCAAATATGCTTACTAATGTTTTTTCAATTGCTTTATATTTACTTCTTCCCTCATCTGGATTTGGTAAAGAGTCTACTATTTCTCCTGATACTCCATTCCAAAAATCTTGTAATGCCATATTACTCAACATCCTTTCCAGTACATATTGATAATAAACAACAAAATATCATATGTTGAAGATCTATTCCTTCTTGTAATGCATCTTTTACATCTACTATTAGAGTATTTCTTGGTCTATCATAAGTAGCATAACCAACAGTTACTCCTTCTTCAAAATTAATTGTAGATAATATCCTCTCAAACTCATTATAATTGAATTGTGGATATGTTTCTCTTAGTGTACCTACGAATACCATAATATGATTCTTAATCAAATCTGGTAGGTTTTTGTTGTTATTGATAGCATTCATTAATCTATCTTCACCATTCATATTATCATCCCCTTTTTAAAATGGTAATTTCATGTTTCCGTTCTTGAATTGTTTCATCATTTTTTTCATATTTTCAAATTGATTTAATAATTTATTTACTTCTTGGACTGATGTTCCAGATCCATTAGCTATTCTTATTTTTCTAGATGCTTTTATTATATCAGGATCTTTTCTTTCTTTTATTGTCATAGAACTTATTATTGCTTCTATATGTGATATTTGTTTAGGATCTATTGTCATATTATTTAAACCCATCTTTGATGCTCCCGGTATTAATTTTAACATATTTTCTAGTGGTCCTAACTTTTTTATTTGTTTTAGTTGTGTCAAGAAATCATCTAAATCAAATTTACCACTACTAAGTTTCTTTGCAGATTCTTTTGCTTCAGTTTGATCTATAACTGATTCTGCATGTTCTATTAATGATTGAATATCTCCTTCACCTAGAATTCTACCAACCATTCTACTTGGATCAAATTCCATTATTCCATCCAACTTTTCACTTGTACCTACAAACTTAATTGGAATATTAGTTAGATGCCTTAAGGATAAGGCTACTCCACCTTTTGTATCTCCATCCATCTTAGTAAGGATAGTTCCGGTAATAGGTAATTCATTATTAAATCCTTCTATTACATTAACTGCGTCTTGACCTATCATACTATCTATTACTAATAATATCTCATCTGGATTAATATTACTATTTAATGTTTTTAATTCTTGCATTAATGTTTCATCTATATGTAATCTACCAGCTGTATCAACTATTACATAATCATAATTATTATCTTTTGCATATTTTATACCATTCTCTGCTATTTTATTTACATCTTTGGTATCTTCGCTATATACATATATATTTAATTCTTTTCCTATTTGTTTTAATTGATCTATAGCAGCAGGTCTATATACATCACACGCTATAAACATAGGATTCTTTTTAAATTTCTTTCTTACTAAGTTACCTAATTTACCAACATGAGTTGTTTTACCACTACCTTGTAAACCAACCAACATAACTATATTAAATTTATTATTAACTAATGGTACTAATTCTTTTCCCATTAATTCTAATAATTCATCTTTAAGTATTTTTAAAAATAATTCACTAGGTTTTAAACTTGTTTGTACTTCTACTCCTAATGCTTTCTCTTTTACTTTATTTGTAAACTCTTTGACAACTGTATAGTTTACATCTGACTCTAATAAAGCCAATCTAACTTCTCTTAATATATCACTAATATTATCTTCTGATATTCTTCCATAACCTTTAATGTTATGAACTACTTTTTGCAATCTCTCTGATATATTTTCAAACATTTTATCACCAACTTAATTCATCTAATTCTTTCTTTAGATTCTTATCTTCTATTTTGCCTATTATCTTTTGTAATTTTATATTCTTTTTATATAATTCTAATTTTGATTCGAAATCATTTAATTTAGTATCTACTAATTTTATATTCTTATGTACTGCATTTCTAGATACATCTAGTAAATCAGCTATTTCCCCTAAAGATAAATTATCAAAATAATAATATTCAAAGTATTTTCTTTGTACATCATTTAATAACTTACCATATAGGTCATATAAATCATTTAAATATACTCTCTCATCCATCATATCATATCCTTAAATAAACCATATATATAGTCTTCTATATCAAATGGTATTAAATCATCTAATTTTTCTCCTAGACCTACATACTTTACCGGAATATTTACTTCTTCTTTTATTGCTAGAACTATTCCACCTTTTGCTGTTCCATCTAGTTTAGTTAATACTATTCCTGTTACATTAGTTATTTCTTTAAAATTTTTAGCTTGACTTATACCATTTTGTCCAGTAGTTGCATCTATTATTAATAATGTTTCTTGTGGAGCATTAGGTATAATACCACCTATTACTTTGTTTATCTTTTCTAACTCTTTCATTAAATTAACTTTATTTTGTAATCTACCAGCTGTATCTATTAATACAACATCATAGTCACCATTCTTAGCTATATTTAATGCATCATATATAACTGCTGATGGATCTTTTGAATCATTCATTATTACAGGGCAATCTATTCTTTTACCCCACTCTAATAATTGTTCTATAGCGCCAGCTCTAAATGTATCACCTGCAACTAACATTACTTTTTTATTATCTTTTTTAAGTTTATAAGCTAACTTAGCAATAGTAGTAGTCTTACCAACACCATTTACTCCAATAAATAACATTACTGTTGGACCACTATCATTATAATTTATTTTATTTGTTAATATATCATCATTAACATATATTATAAATAATTCATCTACTATTACTTCTTTTAATTTATCTGTATCTGTTATATTTTCTTTTTTTACTCTTGCTCTTAATCTATCCATAAATTTCATAACAGTAGTAACACCAATATCTGCCATGACTAATACTTCTTCTAATTCATCAAAGTAATCATTTGTTACTTCTTTATATTTTTTAGATAATTTACCAAGTTTAGAAGTAAACTCTACTCTTGTCTTTTCTAATCCTTTATCATATATATCATTTTTATTCTTAAATAAGTTTTTAATATTATCAAATAATCCCATATTACACCGTATCTTTTGATGAATCATCAATCATATTTATTTCTTCTTTTGTGATTGGTTCATCTTTATCAAATATATCATCATAATGTTTTTTATCAGGATATTGTTTTCTGTATTCAATAGCTTTTTCCATCTCTGCTAGTTCTTCACAAGCCTTATAATTTAAATCTATAAATTGATTCCAAGTCATTTTATTTTTATATCTTTTAAACATTTTATCGGTCCTACAAATGTCAGGTCTAAATTCATATATAGTACATAAATTAGTACTTTGATCAAAGTACTTACATACTCCATCTCCTCTATCTAAAAACTCAGAATCAGGATCTAGATTTAAATGTCTGCAACAAGCACCACATTTTTTACATATAAATTCTTTCTTTTCTTCATTCATATTATCACCTTAATCTCTATTAATTATTTTAACATATCAGGACTTTTATATCAATTAAAAAGAGGAATAATAAAAATTATAAGGAATATAATATTACAGATAAAATGTTTACAAAATACAATAATTATATTATAATTTATTTGTATTTATACATCGCTCTCGGATGGTGCGATTAATAAATTATTCCGATTGTGAAATGTTAATCGCTTCTAGATGGTGCGATTAATAAATTATTCTAGACTTAAAGAGAATTACATTATCTGTAGTTCTTTTTGTTTTTTTTGGAGGACATATTGAAAGTTACAAATGGTTATTTATATTATATAAAAGATTCATTTTTTGAAAAAATTCAAGATAAAAATATTATGATAAATCATGACAAAAAAAGACCTTCATATTTAGTTTTAAAAAATAATAATTTACTGTGGTTTATTCCTTTAAGTAGTAAAATTGAAAAATACGAGAAGATTATCGATTATAAAATAAAGAAATATGGAGATTGTAAAACAATAATGATAAGAAAAATCGCAGGGAATAAATCAGTAATATTATTACAAAATGCTTTCCCAATTATAGAAAAATATATAGATCATGGGCACAAAATAAACAATACATATATACGAGTAATAGCATCTATAGAAAAAGAAATATTAGAAAATTTTAATTATATGCTAAATTTAAAAGAAGAAGGAAAAAATTTATTTTTTACTGACATAGATAGAATAAAAAACATAATGTTAAAGGAAACATTAGACAAATCATAAAAAATAATGTATAATTCTTTAAGGTTATTCTTTTAAATTTATGAAAGGAGATTAAAATGAAATTTTTTGAAAATGAGAGTACACAAGTGTTTGCTCTTGGGGGTTTGGGAGAAGTCGGGAAAAATATGTATGTTATCATGCATAATAATGAAATATTAATAATAGATTCTGGTATGATGTTACC
>Ga0209373_10002998_pt1 | contig 16197 bp, 9 predicted proteins | sample Higcelweek5metaG_FD_187173 | JGI IMG/M metagenome (GOLD analysis project Ga0209373, IMG submission 187173) | Freshwater pond sediment microbial communities from the University of Edinburgh, under environmental carbon perturbations - High... | ecosystem: Environmental > Aquatic > Freshwater >... | reverse complement strand
AGTGCGCCACAGTGGGCCTGACCTGCCACGAGGCCTACAAGCACCGCGACGAGCCCTGCCCGGACTGCCCCATCCTGGCCACCTTCGAGGACGGGAAGCGGCACCAGGCGGAGACCGCCGTCACCGACCGCCACGGCCAGGCGCGCAACCTGCTCATCTGGACCGCGCCGCTCTTGGACGCCGAGGGCCGCGTGGAAAAGGTCATGGAGGTCAGCACCGACATCACCCAGATACGCCAGCTGCAGGACCACTTGAGTTCGCTGGGCATGATGCTGGGCAGCATGTCCCACGGGGTCAAGGGCCTGCTCACCGGGCTCGACGGCGGCATGTACCGGGTGGAGTCCGGCCTGCGCAAGGGCGACGTGGACAAGATCAAAAGCGGCTGGGAGACCGTGCGCCACCGGGTGGAGCGCATCCGCAAGATGGTCCTCGACATCCTCTACTACGCCAAGAGCCGCGACCTGGACCTGGCCGAGGTGGACGCCGCCACCTTTGCCGAAGACCTGGCCATGATCGTGGAATCCAAGGCCGTGGCGGGCGGCATCGCCTTCACCCGGCGCTTCGAGCTTGCCCACGGCTCCTTCCAGGCCGACCACACCGCCCTGTCCTCGGCCCTGGTGAACTTTTTGGAGAACGCCGTGGACGCCTGCCTGTGCGAAACCACGGGCAGAAAACGCGAGCTCACCTTCAGCGTGGCCATTGAGCCGGACCGTGCGGTGTTCACCATAACCGACACCGGCGTGGGCATGGACCGCGAGGCGCGCGAAAAGATGTTCACGCTCTTCTTCTCGTCCAAGGGCAGCAAGGGCACGGGCATCGGGCTGTTCATCTCCAACCAGGTCTTCGCCCAGCACCACGGCGGCATCGACGTGGCCTCCAGCTTCGGCGAAGGCACCACCATCCGCGCCTGGCTGCCCCTGGCGCAGCCCGACGGCCCCGGCCGGACGGCCATATCCGGCGTGTAGCGCTCCATGTCCCGCGACCCGCTCCGCCCGCTGGCTCCCTTCCGCCCCGGCCTGCCGCTGGGCGCAAAGATCATGGGCTGCCTCGTGGCGCTCATTCTGGGGCTGGCCGTGTTCCTTTTCCGCTTCAACACCAAGAGCTACCGCGACCTGGCGGATAAGAACGCCGACCTTGAAGCCGACCGCATCTGCGAGGCCATCAAGTCCGGCGCCTCCAGCGCCATGATGCGCAACGAGCGCGGCGAGCTGCAAAAGATAGTGGAGCGCGCCGGGCGCATGGAGGGCGTGCTCGGGGTCTCCATTCTGAACAAGGAAGCCCTGGCCATGTTCGCCAGCCGCGAGCAGGACGCGAGCCAGCGCTGGCCGGCCAAGGGCTTTCAGTGCGCGGCCTGCCACGAGCGCGCGCCCGTGCCGCCGGTTCTGGACCTTGAGGACCGGGTGCGCATCGAAGACGGCGCAGGCACAGGCGCTGCCGGACGCAAGCTGACCATCTTCAGCCCCATCGGCAACGACGAGGGCTGCGCCACGGCCTTGTGCCACGCGCACAAACCCACGGAAAAGGTCCTGGGCGTGCTGGTGGTCACCATGAACCTGGACAAGCAGGAGGAGACCCTGGCCCAGTTGGTGGAGACCAACGCCGTGTCTCTGGGCGTGTTCCTGGTGGGCGTGTTCGCCGTGCTTTCGCTCGTGGTGTACCTGCTCATCCAGCGGCCCATCCGCGTCATGATTGGGGCTACGCGGCGCATGGCCAAGGGCGAGATGGACTGCGAGATGGGCATTCCCCAGCGCGACGAGCTGGGCGAACTGGCCCACGCCATCACTTCCATGTGCCGCGACATCAGCCACAAGCACCAGGAGATCGTCAACCAGCGGCAGCTGTACCAAAAGCTCTTCGAGGGCGTGCCCTGCATCATCACCGTGCAGGACCGCAACTACAAGCTGCTGCGCTACAACCAGACCTTCGCCGACCTGTTCCACGCCCGCAAGGGCGCGTACTGCTACGAGGCCTACAAGGGCCGCACGGAGCGCTGCGCCCAGTGCCCGGTGGCCCTGACCTTCGAGGACGGCCGCCCGCACTTCGCCGAGGAGACCGGCGTGTACAAGGACGGCACCCGCGCCCATTGGCTGGTGACCACCGCGCCGCTGTACGACGAGGACGGCACGGTCAGCGCGGCCATGGAGATGTGCCTGGACATCACCGGGCGCAAGCGCTTGGAGGAGGAGCTGCGCAAGAGCGAGCGCAACTATCTTGAAATATTCAACAACGTGCCAAGCGCGCTCTTCGTCATCTGCTCGCAGAACATGACCATTCTGGATTTGAACCGCAGCGCGGCGGCCCTGTACGGCTATCGCCGGGGCGAGCTGATGGGCCAAAACGCGGCCGCGCTGTTCCCGCCGGAGGACGCCCGCGCGGGCATACTGGCCCTGGCCGGGGGCGGCGACCTCTTGCGCGCGCGCAACCAGACCAAGGACGGCCGCGTGTTCTTCGTCAACATCACCAGCGCCCTTTCAGCATCGGAGGAGCGCCCGGTGATTCTGGCCACGGCCACGGACGTGACCGACCGCATACGGGCCGAAAAACAGATGGTGCAGGCCTCGCGCATGGCCACCCTGGGCGAAATGGCCACGGGCGTGGCCCACGAGCTGAACCAGCCGCTGGCCGTGCTCAAGATGGCGGCGGGCTTGTTCCGGCGCAAGCTTTCGCGCGGCGACACGGTGGACCCGGAAACCCTGCGCGTGCTTGCGGAGAAGATCGAGTCCAACGTGGAGCGCGGGGTGCGCATCATCAACCACATGCGCGAGTTCGGCCGCAAGCCCGCGGCCCAGCACGCCGTGCCCGTGGACGTCAACGAGGTCATCCGTCGGGCTTGCGAGTTCTTCAGCCAGCAGCTCATGGTGCGCGGCATTGAGATCGTTTTCGACCTGGCGGAGGAACTGCCGCCGGTGCAGGCCGACGCGGGCCGGCTGGAGCAGGTGTTCATGAACCTGCTGCTCAACGCGCGCGACGCCATTGAGGAGCAGCGCGCCGGGACGGACGGGAGCGGCACGAAGGGACAGACGCGGGACGGTATCGCCTTGCGGCTAGACTCGCCGGAAGCAAACAGGGGCGAGGCGTTGGGGCCAGATGCGCAAGGCTTTGCCGTTGCCGGTTGCGCTGCCCGCGCGGCGGACAGGAACGCCCCGGAGGCGCCCCTTGCGGCGGCGGAAACAACGGCGCTGGCCAAGGCAACAATCCCGGCAGAGCAGATTCCAGGCATGGCCAAGGCGGAGGCCGGCACTCCGGAAACGAAGGACAGGGAGGGCAAGACCGCTGAGGGCATAGCCACAAGCGGCGGCGGACCGCGGCGCATCACCCTGCGCACCCGCGCCCGCAGGCGCAGCGTTTTGGCCGAGGTTGCGGACACCGGGCCCGGCATTCCCAAGGAAATCGCCGCACGCATCTTCGAGCCCTTCTTCACCACCAAGCAGGTGGGCAAGGGCACGGGCCTAGGGCTCTCCATCAGCTACGGCATCATGCACGATTACGGCGGAACCATCCACGTGCGGCCGAGCGCCGGACGCGGGGCGCGCTTCGTGCTGGTGTTTCCGCTGCCGGGCGCTGGCGGCGCCTCCGAAGCCGAGAGAGTGGACGGAGCCCCTGGGGAGCTGTAACGGCTCGCTCCGTATGGTGTGAATCAGAAGGTGCGGCCCGGCCTCTGCGGCCCGACCTCTGCGTGCCGGATGTCGAGTGCGGATATGCCCGCGCGGATGTGGCGGACCGGAGGCGCGGATGCGGCGTGGACCGGAGGCGCGGGCCAGCCTTCGCGAGTCTGTCGCCGCAAGCCAGCCGCAAGCCGGTCGTCACATGTCGGTCGCCGCAAGCCGATCGAAACGTTGCGGACCTAGAAGTTGATCTCCACCGTTTTGGAGGCGGCCTTGCGCTCCTTGCCGGTCAAATAGCCCTTGGGATCGCCGTAGATGTGCGTGCTGGCCGCCTCGGCGCAGCGCAGCCCCTCGCGGCTGTTGGGGTTGACGGCCAGGGCCGCCACCGCGTTGTCCAGGGCGTCGTTCCAGGCCCGGCGCTCCAGCGCGCCCTTGGCCAGGCGGGCGAGCATGGACTCGTTGGGGCCAAAGCGGCGCAAAGCGGCCTTGAGGACCTCTTCGGCTTTTATCCCGTCGCCCAGAGCGTCGTGGCACTGGGCCAAAAAATTGTAGGCGCGGGCGTCCGTGGGCGCGGCCTCGATGTTTTTCTGAAAATATTCCACGGCCTCGCCCACCAGACCGGCCAGCATGAGCCGGCTGCCCAGGTCGACATAGAGCCCGGGCTCGTCGCCGTAGAGCTCCACCGCGCGGCGGAAGTTTTTGCGCGCCTCCATGGGCTCCTTGGCGTCCAGCGCGGCCTGCCCCGCCAGCACCAGCTCGTCCAGCTCGGCCATGCGCTTGCGGCGCTCCTCCACGCGGGCCTTCTCCATCAGCGCTTCCAGCACATCGGCCATGCGCGTGAACTGCAGGCACAGCTCCCGCTCCTGGCCCTTCTTGTAGGTCAGGCCGCCGGGCATGGCGCGCTTCATGGTCTCCTGCTCCATAAGCAGGCGCACGGCCTCCTCCATGAGGATGCCGATCTCGATGCGCTCGCGCCCCACGATCTGCGCGCCCACAAGCATGCCCAGGGCCTGGGCCAGGGCGCGCAGGCTGCGCAGCACATCCTTGCGCTGAAGATAAAATTTGGAACGGGCGATATGCTCGCGCACGCTTTTCGGGCTTGCTTCCATGCTGCTCCCGTCCGCCGGCAGAGAACTCGGACGCACTTCACGTCCTTCAGACCGGTCAGTACGCATTCGCATACCGCATTCACAAGACACTATCAAGCATCACACCAGAACAGCCCGCCAGACCTTGTTTTTCTATACCAGCATCGGCGCAGCCTCTTATTCCATGAGCTCTTCCCTTGCCGCCGGAAGTGCGGCCCGGCTGTACATGCCCGACGAACGGACCAGGGCGGCTGGCCGGAGCGCGCAGGGCCTGTAAACCCTTTCCCACGCGTCCCTTGTTCCTTGCCCGCAGGGGCATCTTCGGGCATAGTGTGCCCAATCTCCGCGCGGAACTGGCGAAAAACGCGCGGAGGCTCGCCGCGTCACGCTTCGAAACCGCCGCACAATCCGTTCAGGAGGCGCGAAAATGGCTGTTCATCCCCTGGCGGGCAAGCCCGCCCCCAAAGAAATACTCACCGACATTCCGCGCCTGCTGGACGCCTACGCCGACGTGCGCCCCGACCCCGAAGACCCGGCCCAGCTGGTGAGCTTCGGCACCTCCGGGCACCGGGGCACCAGCGCCAAGGGCAGCTTCAACGAAGACCACATCCTGGCCATCAGCCAGGCCATCTGCGAGCATCGCGCAGCCAAAGGCATCGTCGGCCCGCTTTACATGGGCATGGACACCCACGCCCTTTCGCGTCCGGCGCTTTTGACCGCCCTTGAGGTCTTCGCCGCCAACGGCGTCACGGTGATGATCCAGGACGGCCTGGGCTTTACCCCCACGCCGGTCATCTCGCACGCCATCTTGACCCACAACCGCGACGCTGCCGCACCCAGGGCCGACGGCGTCGTGGTCACGCCCTCGCACAACCCCCCGCAGGACGGCGGCTTCAAGTACAACCCGCCCGAGGGCGGCCCGGCCGACACCGGCACCACCACGGCCATCCAGAACCGCGCCAACGACCTTCTGCGCGCCAAGCTGGCCGGGGTGCGGCGCATGCCCGCGGAGCGCGCGCTCACGGCCGCCACCACCTTCCACCACGACTACATCCGCCCTTATGTGGAAGACCTGGGCGACATTCTGGACATGAAGGCCATCGCCGGGGCGGGCCTCAAGATCGGGGCCGATCCCTTGGGCGGCTCGGGCATCGGCTTTCTGGCGCCCATTGCCGAGCGCTGGGGGCTCAACCTCACCGTGGTCAACACCGCCGTGGACCCCACCTTCTCCTTCATGACCGTGGACAAGGATGGCCAGATCCGCATGGACTGCTCCTCGCCCTACGCCATGCAGGGGCTCATCAAGCACAAGGACAGCTTCGACGTGGCCTTCGGCAACGACCCGGACTTCGACCGCCACGGCATCGTGACGCGAGGCTCCGGGCTGCTGAATCCCAACCACTACCTCGCCGTGGCCGTGGACTATCTCTTCCGCAACCGGCCAGGCTGGCGCGCGGACGCGGCCGTGGGCAAAACCGTTGTGTCCAGCTCCATGATCGACCGCGTGGCCGCGAGCCTGGGCCGCAGGCTCTCCGAGGTGCCGGTGGGCTTCAAGTGGTTCGTGGACGGACTGCTCGACGGCTCGTACGGCTTCGGGGGCGAGGAATCGGCCGGGGCGAGCTTTCTGCGCAAGGACGGCAGCGTGTGGACCACGGACAAGGACGGCATCATCATGGGCCTGCTCGCGGCGGAGATCACCGCGCGCACCGGGCGCGACCCAGGCGAGACCTACGCCGAGCTGACGGCGCGCTTCGGCGACCCGGTGTACGAGCGCATGGACGCCCCGGCCAGCCCGGCCCAAAAGGCGGCCTTCAAGCGCCTCACCCCGGAGATGGTCACGGCCGACAGCCTTGCGGGCGAGCCCATTCTGGCCCGGCTGACCCGCGCGCCCGGCAACGGCGCGGACATAGGCGGGCTCAAGGTGGTGACGGAGAACGGCTGGTTCGCCGCGCGGCCCTCGGGCACGGAGAACATCTACAAGATTTACGCCGAAAGCTTCCTGGGCGCGGGGCACCTGGCGCGTGTCCAGGCCGAGGCCCAGGCCATCGTGGATGGGGCCTTCAAGGCCGCTGGCGCGTAAGCTGAAACAGGGCAGCATGAGCACGGCAGAACTCGCCAAAGCAGAGACCCTGCGCCACTTCCTGCGCTCCGGCCAGTTGGACGCGCTCACGGCGCTGCCCCAGTTCATCGAAGGCGCGGCGGCGACGCTGGCCAAGGGGCGGCCGCCAGGCGAGCCCGCGGCCAAGGCCGGGGAGTGGGTGTTCCTGCTGGCCCAGGCTCTGCGCGCCCAACGCGACCCCGCCCTTTCCGCGCGGCTGTTCCAGGCCTTGGTTCTCGCCGGGCGGCTCGGCCGGGCCTTCGCCAGCCAGTACATCCAGTCCCGGCCCATTCCCCTGGCCCAGTTCGCGCCCATGCTGCAAACCATGCCCGCGCACAATTTTCTGGCCCTGCTGAACGACATGCTCTTGAACGCCCCGGCCGAGGACAAGCAGCTCGCGGCCTGGCTCAGGTCGCTTCTGCCCACCCCGGGCCGCCTGGACCTGCGCGAGGCTCTGCTGTTTCTCAAGGCACTCACCGTGCCCATGTCGACCCCGCTGGCCCGCCCCCTGCGCGAGGCCCTGCTGGCCGCGGGCGTGGGCGGGGCGTTGATCAAGGCCTTTGCCGGCTCGCCCGGAGCCGCCACAGCCGAGACCCTGCTCCTGGCCGCGGAGGTGCTGCCCCTGCCGGACGTGCAGTCCGCGGCCCTGGCCTACGCCCTGCGCACTGCCGGAGGCGGCGGCCCCAGCCGCCTGGGCCCCCTCTTGGCCGCGCCGCCGGACCTGGAGCCGCGCGACACGGCCCTGGCCGCGGAGATGCGCGGCTTGGCCCTTGGCCAGTCGGCCGCGCCCCAGCTGCTGGCCGCCGCGCGCACGGAGCCGGAGACCCTGGGCCTGGTCCTGGCCGACCTGATGCAGAACGGCGGGCAGCAAGCCGTGGCCGGCCTGCGCCTGACGCCGCTCTTGCCGCGCCTGGGCGTGCTCTCCTGCCTGGATGCCCTGCCCGAGCACATGCGCATGGCTGTGTACGCGCGCCTGCTGGAGTGCATCGCCATGCTGCGGCCGGACTTTTTGACCCGCTGCGCCAAGGCCTTTGGCACGAATCTCGATCCCCAGGCCGCGCAGGCCGTGGCCGAGCTGCTCAACCTGCCCGCCGTGCTGCGCGCCGGTCGGCATCCGGACTCGCCATTCAACCTCCAGGCCTGGAAAAGCACGCCCTTGCGGCCCGTGGGCCCGGACCCCGCTGTGCCCAAAAACGGCAAGGACAAGCGCCCCACCCTGGCGGAGAGCATGCGCCCCGGGGGCGCGCCGCTCAAGGACGCGGACTTCCGGCACGCCAGCGTTGCGCAAGAATCTCTGGAAGGGCTCACCCTCAACGGCGGCGACCTGAGCCGCTGCCGCTTCTCCGGGGTCCGGTTCGCGCGGGCGCGCATAAGCGGCACGCAAATGGCCCAGTGCCTGTTCGAGGACTGCCAGTTCGAGGAATGCGTGTTCACGGGCGCGGACTTCTCGTACAGCCTCTTGAACGGCTGCCGCTTCCAGTCGTGCTCCTTCGATTCGTGCGACCTGAGCCGAACGCGCTTCCTCAGTTGCGCCATCATCGACTGCACCCTGACGGAAACAAGCGTGGCGGGCGGCGCGCTGGACAAGTCCCGGCTCGACGCCCTGACCTTCCGCTCCTGCGCCCTTTCGGGCATGCGCCTGCGCGAATGTTCGCTGGTGCGCCTTGGCTTCACGCTCTCCGAGCTCTCCGGCGGGCTGTGGGAGAAGTGCATTTGCCGCGACTCGCTATGGCAGGCCTGCGCCTTGTCGCGCATGCGCCTGCTGGACTGCGAATGCCTGGGGCTCAGCCTCTCGCGCTCCTCGGCCACGGGACTGGATGTGCTGGGCGGCCACACGGACAGCCCGGATTTGGCCACGGCCCGGCGCGCCACGCGCGCGCGCCTGCTGGAGGGCGTTCTGGCCGACCCCGCGCCCCTGGCCCCGGCCCTGCGGGAAGGCCCGGGCGCGCAGTTCGTGCGGGCCTGCGTGGACCAGCACCTGCGCGTGGACGAGGCCGAGGGCACCCTTGCCGCCATGCGCGGCCAGGACCAGCGCCGCCGCGAGCTGGCCTTGGAGCGCTTGACCGAAGCGCAGGGGCAGTTGCTCAGGCTCATGCCAGCGCTCTTGGCCACAGATGTTTTCGAGCGGGCGAAGGGCCTTGAGGCCGTGCCTGCCTGCGCCATAAGCGGGCACGCACGGCCCGGCGTGCTGCCACGCGAGGCCCGCGCCGGGCTGGAGCGCCTGTTCCCCGGCGTGGCCCCCACGCCAAGGCCGGTTCCGGCGCTCTTCATCGAGGCCGTGTACGCTATCGGCAGCCTGGGCTCCGTGGCCCAAAAGCCGTCCTCCGACGTGGACTGCTGGGTGTGCCTGGGCCAAACGCCCGGCGCCGCGCCAGGGACGCTGGCCAAAAGCGGCCCGGCGCGGGAGGGCCTCGCCCGCAAGCTGGCCGCGCTGGAGACCTACGCCTGGGAGCATTGCGGGCTGGAGGTCCACTTTTTCCTCATGGACATGGCCCAGGTGCGCCGCAACGATTTCGGCATGAGCGACAAGGAGAGTTCCGGCTCGGCCCAGGCCGCGCTCTTAAAGGAGGAGTTCTACAGGACCGCGCTCAAGCTGGCTGGACGCGACCTGCTCTGGTGGGCCGCGCCGCCCATGGCCGACCAGGCCGGGGCCGAGGCGCTTTGGACCGACCTGGCCCGCTTCACCCCGCGCACCGCGGCGGAGCTGGTGGACCTGGGCCAGCCCAAACCCATTCCGGCCGAGGAATATTTCGGGGCCTGCCTATGGCAGATCGTCAAGGCCCTGCACAGCCCGTACAAGTCCGTGATGAAGCTGGGCCTGCTGGAAAAATACGCGGGCCAGGGCCGCGACCTGCGCCTGCTGTGCGACCGCATCAAGGAGGCGGCGCTGCGCGGCCGCAAGCTCATGGCCGATGTGGACCCCTACCTCTCGCTCTTCACGTCCATCCGCAAGCACTACCGGCAGTTGGCGGACTCGACGAGCCTGGCCATCATCGGCGAATGCCTGCGCATCAAGACCGATGTGGCCCCGGAGGACTTGCCCGCGGAGTTCGACGCCGACGGCCCGGAGCAGGAGGCCCTGCCCCAGGACGATGCGCCCGCGGGCAGCTTCGCCGCCGCGCTGCGTCTGGGCGGCATGGTGAACATGTTCATGGTCCAGGCCTACCTGCGCATTCAGGAGGGCATCCGCGCCGGGGGCGCCGCGCGCATTACGCCGGAGGACCTGACGCGCCTGGGCCGGCGCATTGCGGCCAATTTTTCGCAGCAGGCCCACAAGGTGGCCCTGGTGCCCTTTTTGTCCGAGGATCTGACCTTTACCGAGCTCTCGTTCTGCGCGGAGAAAGCCCCGGGCAAGCGCCCCATCTGGGCGGTCAAGGGCAAGGGCAGGGCCTCGGGCAAGGCCGCGGTGGAGTCGCTGGCGCCCGTGCGGCGCGACTATGACGTGGTGCGCCTGCTGACCTGGCTGCTGTTCAACGGGCTTTACGATCCCCGGCAGGCGGTGCTGGCCGAGCAAAGCCTGGCGCCCATCGCCATCGCCGACCTACAGACCCTGCTGGCCGACCTGGCGGCGTTCTTTCCACGCCGGGCCACCTTGGAGCCGGATCTGGACGAATACCTGCGGCCGGAGCGCGTGGTGCGCTGCTATCTCATCGTCAACCTGCCCGTGCCGCCGGACAAGTGCAAGATCGCCACAGTGTCCGCCCTGTACGCCACAAACTGGGGAGAGGTGTTCTGCCAAACCTTCGACAACCCGCCGCCCCTGCTGCTGAAGTCTCCGCTGGGCTTCCTGCGCGAGACGCTGGCGAAACCCATGCCGCAAAATGCGGAGCTGCGGATCTTCACCCCCAAGCGGGCCACCTGCCCCAGGCTTAAACCCATCTAGACCCGGTTTTAGGGGCTTGTGTTCCGTTGCGGCCAAAGCTAGAGAGGACCGCCCGGCCGGTCGAGGGGCCGCCGGGAGCGGACTGCCCAGCCCGCACAGCCAGCCCCCGGGCATGCGCCGCGGCGCACAGCGGAGCGCAGCGCAACACCAAACGCACAAGAAGGATACGACAATGAAAAACGCCTACAGAAAGAAGCTCGACAAGGCCGCCATCCTCATCCGCGAAGTGTTCTCCGACCTGGAGACCGACGAGTCCGGCGACTTTGACGCCTTCGGCACCCGTCTGGACGACCTGGCCGGCGAGATTGAGGATATTCTGCTGGAGGATGAAGACAAGGTCGATGGCGACGACGACGAGCGGGACGACGACGGCGAGTAGACCCGTTATCTCCGCACGCCCTTGGAGATGACCGCCGTGGCAAGCCAGTCCAGCACCAGGGCCACCGGCGCCGTGGGCTGGCTGAACGCCTCCTGGGCCTGGGCAAGCACCAGGTCCAGGCGGCGCAGCCCGGCCGGGCCAAGCTTGGCAAGCCGCCTGGCCACCGGCGAGGACGCTCCGGAAAGCGCGCCCACCAGCTCGTGCTGCAGCCCAGAGAGAATGCGCAACGCCAAGGCCCGGTCCGCCGCGCCTTTGGTGCCCGTGCGCTCGAACCATCCCTGACCCGAATCCCAGAAATCAAGCAGCGCGCCGATCCACTCGGCCGCGTCCGGCTCCAGCGCCTTGGCCCCGGGCCAGGGCAGCGTGAGCACGAAGCTGCGCGAGACGAGCGTTTGCAGCAGCCGCTCGCGCTGCGGGGCCAGCAGCACGAACACATTGCCGGGCCGCGGCTCCTCAAGGGTTTTGAGCAGCAGGTTGGCCACGGAGACGTGCAGGTCCTGGGCCTCGACAAAGATCGTCACCCGGCGGCCCGCGCCCTGGGGCGGCTGGCCCCACACCGGCAGCAGGCGGCGCATGGCGTCCGTGCCGGAAACCCCCTCCCGCTTGGCTTCCTCGAAAAACTCACGGTCCACGACGATGAGGTCGCGGAACACGCGTTCGCTGATCTGCTTGCAGACGGCGCACGCGCCGCAGCCGCCCTCCAGGCAGTTGAGGATGCCGGCCCAGGCCAGGGCCGCGGCCACGCGGTCGGGCGCGCCGCCGCCCTCCATGACCAGGCTTTGGGGAGCATGCGAACTGAGCGTGCGCATGCGGGCCAGCACCTGCCCGTCCACCTTCAAGGGCGGTGGCGTAAGCGGGGCAGGTGCTGGCGCGGGCTGACCGGCAGCCGGTTTCGGCATGGCGTATTCCTGGCTAGCCGCGCGGGAAGGTCTGCTTCCTGTCCGGGCCGACGGAAACCAGACCGACCTTGACGCCGGAGAGCTCCTCCATGCGTTCCAGGTACTTGATGGCGTTGGCGGGCAGCTTGGACCAAACGGTGACGCCGCTGATGTCCCCGTCCCAGCCGGGCAGGGTCTCGAACACCGGGGTCACGTGGGCCATGGCATTCTCCTCCTGGGGAGGATAGTCCACGCGCTGGCCTTTGTAGTCGTAGGCCACGCAGATTTTAAGCTCCTTCAGGCCGGAGAGCACGTCGAGCTTGGTCACGGCGAGCTCCGTGGGGCCGTTCAGCCGGGCGGATTCGCGCAGGACCACGAGATCAAGCCAGCCGCAGCGGCGCTTGCGGCCCGTGGTGGCGCCGAACTCTCCGCCCTTGCTCTGCAGGTAGTCGCCGGTCTCGTCAAAGAGCTCCGTGGGGAAGGGGCCGCCACCCACGCGGGTGGTGTAGGCCTTCACGATGGCGATGATGCGCTCCAGCATGCGCGGCGAGCAGCCGGAGCCGGAGGCCGCGTTGCCCGAAACCGTGGTGGAGGAGGTGACGAACGGATAGGTGCCGTGGTCGATGTCCAGGTGCGTGCCCTGGGCGCCCTCGAACAGCACGGTGCCGCCGCCGGCCACCGCAACCTGAATGGCGGTGGAGACGTCTCCCAGGTAGGGGCGCACGCGCTCGGCAATGGGCAGCATGTCCTTGTAGACCTGCTCGGGGTCCATGGCCTCTGTGCCGTAGAGGCTCTTGAAGAGCACGTTCTTCTCCTCAAGGGCGCGGGCGATCTTGGCGCGCAGAAGCTCCGGGTCGGCGAGGTCCGCGGCGCGGATGCCGCAGCGGTGCATCTTGTCCTCGTAGCAGGGGCCGATGCCCCGGCCCGTGGTGCCGATTTTGGCGCCGCCGGAACGCAAACTTTCTCTGGCGACATCAAGCGCGCAATGATAGGGCATGATCACGTGGGTCTTTTTGCTGATCATGAGCCTGGCGGGGCTCACATCGACGCCTTTTTTCGCAAGGGTGTCGATCTCGCGCAGGAAGACGGCCGGGTCGAGCACCACGCCGTTGCCGATGAGACATATTTTACCCGGGTGCAGAATGCCCGAGGGGATGAGGTGCAGCACGCATTTCTCGCCGCCCACCACCAAGGTGTGGCCGGCGTTGTTGCCACCCTGGAAGCGCACGATGGCCGCGCTTTCCTGGGCCAGCATATCAACGATCTTGCCTTTGCCCTCATCGCCCCACTGGGACCCGAAGACCACGATATTTGACATGGACGCTCCTTATGACTACTTGCCCGTCCTCAAGGACGACATTTTTTCGGCAAGCGGCACAATTGCGTAAAAGAGGAATTCACACATGTCAACAACCCCCCCGGACAAGTTAGCGGCGGCAAGGCCGAGATTCAGGCGCGATCGCCTGGTCTTGGGCCTGCTCACAGCCGCCCTGGCCGGGCTCGTGGTGCATCACACCCTGACCCTGCCCATGCCCAGGAACCTGGTCGTGGCCGCCCCGCGCCAAACGCGCGTCTCGGGCGACGCCTCCATGAGCCTGGAAAAGACTTTGCTTGAGCGCTTTGCGCGCGAACACGGCGTCAATCTCACCTTTGTTTTCACCGACACCCCGGAAGACGCGCTGGACATGGTGGAGCATGGCCGCGCACAGGTGGGCCTGGCCCTCGGCGTCGCGCCGGAGGACATGAGCGCCCGCGAACTCAAGGCCTCGAACAAGGCCTCGAAGATCGCCTTCGGCCCCGAGTACGACCGCCAGCCCATCTATGCCATAGACTGGAACGAGGGCTACGACCCGCCGGAAAAAACCACGGGCGCGCTGAACGAGCTTCTGCGCATCGCCGCCTCGTTCTCCACCAGCCCGCGCCAGGCCCCGGCCCTGCCGCTGGACGCCCTGCACCTGCTTTTGCCCTTTGTGGACCAGGTGCGCGACACGGCCCCCACCCGCCACGTGGCCTCGTACCGCTTCGTGTGGCGCACGGATGTGCCCCACCTGAACAAGGCCATGCACGGCTTCTGGGACAAGGTCATGGCCGACGGCAGCCTGCCCGCCCTGCGCGAGCGCACCCTGGGCTTTTTGCCGGTCGACCCGGACCCCTTTGAGATGGAGATACTGCGCCGCACCCTGGCCTCGGAGGTGCCGCCCCTGCACAAGACCATCGAACGGGCCGCGCGCAAATGGCACCTGGACCCGTACTTGCTCACGGCGGTCATCCACCAGGAGTCGCGCTTCAAGCCGGAGGCCGTCAGCGCAACTGGCGTGCGCGGCATAATGCAGATGACCGGCGACACCCTGACCGAGCTTGGCGTGCAGAACCCGGAGGACTCCCGCGAGGTCATCTTCGCCGGGGCGCGCTACCTGGACATGCTGCGCGGACAATTCGTGGAGCTGGGTTACGGGGCCGAGGACGCCATGCTGCTGGCCCTGGCCTCGTTCAACGTGGGCCAGGGGCACGTGCAGGACGCCATCGACCTGCTGCGCGGCAACAGGGCGGACCTGCCCTCATGGCTCAGCGTGCGCGAGGCCCTGCCGCGGCTGGAGCACCTGAGCGTGGCCCAGCAGACGCGCTACGGCCTGTGCCGCGGCACGGAGGCTGTGGATTTCGTGGATAAGGTGCGCTACTTCACCTACGCCATCCGGGGCTTAGTCCTTGCCGGGGCGCAGCGGGATGAGCTTGCCGGCCTTCGGCTTGCCCTGGCGGACTGATCCCTTGGCCGGAGCCCGGCCAGACCTCTCGGAAGCATCGGCGCCGCGACCAGGCGCGGGCTGCGCGCCCGCCTGACCCTGGGGCTGGCCCTGGGACTGGGGCGCGGTGAGGTCGAGCATCTCCAGGCTGGGCGCGGCCGCACCGGGCTGGCGCGAGGCCGAGAGATTGTAGTTGAACAGCTGGTTCTTCATGCGCACGGCCTGAATGAGGCCGAAGATGAGCACGGACTCCTCCCACCTTCTGGTGGGCTCGAACTGGCGCACCTGTTCGGCGTATTTCTCCCACAAGTCCATGAGCGATGCCTCGTCGAAAGCCACGAGCTGCCGCGCCAATTTGTCCAGCGCGTTTTCAAGGTAAGAATCAGGCATGCGGGAAAACCTCCAGCGCGCACTAACGGCGCACATGGGCAGTTAGCAGAAATCGCCGCGACCGCCAATTCAAATTTGCCCGCCGGGGCGGCCTGTGCTAGGTGACGGCTTCACGCACGGACATTTATATTAATGAAGGGGAACACGGCCATGAGCGACCTCAAGAAGATGTACACCACCCTGCTGGGCGACTCCTTTCCCGAAGACCTGCGCATCACCCTGGGCGACCAGGAGCTGGTCTTCAAGAAGCGCACCTGGAACATCAACGGCGAGGTGCGCGGCCTGCGCTACGGCGAAAACCCGGACCAGCCCGCGGCGCTCTACGAGCAGGTGGGCGGCGGTCTCGTCCTTGACGGCGTTGCCTTCCGCGGTCCCGGCCAGGGTCTTGTTTCCGCGCTGACCGAAGAGCACATGCTGCAGGCCGGCAAGCATCCCGGCAAAACCAACTTCACCGACGTGGACAACGCGCTGAACATCTTGCAGTACCTTTCCGCGCGCCCGGCCGCCGTCATCCTCAAGCACAACAATCCCTGCGGCGCGGCCTGGACCGACGACGGCATCGCCGAGGCCGTGTCCCGCGCCTTCTGGGCCGACCGCATCGCCGCCTTCGGCGGAGCCATCGTGGTCAACCGCCCGCTGACCCGCGAGGCCGCCGAGCTCATCAACTCCTTCTACTTCGAGGTCGTGGCCGCGCCCGCCTTTGAGAGCGGCGTGGTGGACATTTTGAAGGCGCGCAAGAACCTGCGCATCCTCGAAATCCCCGGCATCGCCAAGCTCGAGGAACTGGCCAAGGCGCCCTTTCTGGACATCAAGGCCCTGTTCGACGGCGGCCTGGTGCTGCAGACCTCCTTCCAAAGCCGCATCCGCCAGGAAGCCGACTTTCTGCCCGCCACGGCGGAAAAGGACGGCGTGACCTACACGGCGCGCAAGCCCAGCCACAAGGAGATGCAGGACCTCATCTTCGCCTGGTCCATCGAGGCCGGCGTGTCCTCCAACTCCGTCATCTTCGTGCGCGACGGCGTCACCACGGGCATCGGCACCGGCGAGCAGGACCGCGTGGGCTGCGTGGATCTGACCATCAGCAAGGCGCTGACCAAGTACGCCGACCTGCTCTCCTTCAAGGAGCAGAAGCAGT
>Ga0209373_10002995_pt1 | contig 16207 bp, 15 predicted proteins | sample Higcelweek5metaG_FD_187173 | JGI IMG/M metagenome (GOLD analysis project Ga0209373, IMG submission 187173) | Freshwater pond sediment microbial communities from the University of Edinburgh, under environmental carbon perturbations - High... | ecosystem: Environmental > Aquatic > Freshwater >... | reverse complement strand
TTTATTACCGCGATGAAACCGGTAGCAAAACAATCAAGTTCAACGTGACAAACAATTAAAAAACAAACGAAACAATGAAAACAAAAATCTCAACCATATTTTTCGCATTCATCATGACCTTCATAATTGGTCAGTCATTGGCGCAGGCGCCTCAGTCTTTCAATTATCAGGCAGTAGCGCGCGATGCCGCAGGCGATGTGCTTGCAGATCAGCCCATCGCCATCAGAGTATCGTTGCACAATGGTTCCGCCAGTGGCGCTGTTGATTACAGCGAAACATTTGCGCCCACCACCAACGAATTCGGTTTATTTACGCTGGCAATCGGCGCTGGAACTCCTGTATCAGGCACCTTCAGTACTCTTTCGTGGGGCACAGCACAATACTGGCTTCAGGTCGAAATGGATCCCACCGGTGGCGCATCGTATGCCGATATGGGCACCAGTCAGCTGTTGAGCGTACCTTACGCCATGTATGCTGAAAATACCAATGGTCTGCCTTCGGGAAGCTCTGGTCAGACAATTTGGAATAATGGAGCTGGCTGGGTTGCAGATACCACTATTTATAACAATGGCTATAATGTCGGAATTGGTACGACCAGTCCGTCTCACAAGCTGGATGTAGTCCATGGCGGATCTACCGGTATACTCGTGAAATCGACTGCTGGATTCAGTGTTTTAGATATTGACGCCAAAAGCGGTGATGCGGCTCTTCGGTTTTTAAAAGATGGCACGACTCAATGGAACCTTCGCAATCAGCCGGTAACGGATAATTTTGAATTCTACGAAATGGGTAGTGGTACACGATTGATCATTGAAGATTCTACCGGTCACATAGGTATTGGAACGTCAACCCCGATTTCGCAAAGTAGATTGCATGTTGTTTCTGGTAACCGCCATGCTGGTTATTTTACCTCAGACAGTGCTTCAGGCTTCTCTCAGGTAATTCACGCTGAATATCTGGGAACAGGATTTAATGATGGAGTAGCAGTTTATGGCAAATCTACACCAAGCGATTATTATGGCTATGGCGGATATTTCGAAGGCGCATATCGTGGTCTCTATGCCAAATGCGAGGGCTCGACAGGTGGCTATATGGGCGTATATGGATATGCAGGAACAACCGGGACCGGCTCGGCCTATGGTGTGTATGGTGCTGCTACAGCAGGAACCGGTACCCCTTATGGAATTTATTGCAGTGGCAATGGTGCCTACACCGGCACCTGGCTGGCTGTTTCTGACGCTAAATTCAAAAAAGACGTCAACAATTATAGCGGTGCACTCGACAATATTTTAAAATTGCGCCCTGTTACGTACACAATGAAAACCGAAGAATATCCTTTCATGGGCTTTGCATCTGGTTTGCAGATTGGTTTTATTGCACAGGAAGTCAAAGAAGTTTTCCCGACATTGGTTGAAAAAGGCGCACACCCGGGTGCAGAAAAAGACGATGCTGCTGTGGAATATGAAGGCATGAACTATATAGGAATGATCCCGGTTCTGGTCAATGCTATTCAGGAACAACAACAGCAAATCGAATTGCAAAATCAGCAAATTCAATTGCTGCGCGAAGAAATTGAATTACTCAAAAACAAATAATAAAAAATTGTTTTTGAAAAAAAAGGAGAAGTTTTGCTTCTCCTTTTTTTTGTTGTGACACCCAACATTCCATCCAATTGCATACACGTTTACTACAAAAATATAACCCAGAATTCCTTTGAAGCGATCATCTTCGCTCAGGTTAAAAATTTGAGATTTCTGAAGAGCCGAAGGCATCAAAAAAAGCTGCGAAGCACCATCCGATGCGCCGGGGGCGCTAAAGAATTCAGCCGATGGCAACGCCTAAGGCAAAAGCCCACGCGAAGCACCTTTGAGATGTATAGACACGCAGCTTGCCGCGCCAGCTTTGTCAAAAACAATATTCCATCGTCCAGGAGTGACGTAGGAACGAGTGTTCGCCTCGGCGAAATGGAATCGTTGTTTTTGAGGCAGTCACGACGATTCCATATCCGCCAGCCGGCGGACGATGGAATATCGTGACGATTTTCAATGTTCATAAAGTTTAAAAAGACATCGTGGTCGTTATTAGCGGCCGAAGGCATCAAAAAAAGCTGCGTAGCACCACCAGATGCGCCAGCTTGCCATGTTTTACGTGGGGGCGCTAAAGATGTTAGCCCATGGCAACGCCTCAGGTTAAAGAAGACGCGAAGCACCTTTGAGATGTATAGACACGCGGCTTGCCGCGCCAGACGCGAAGCGCAATATGCAAGTGGAAAGTTCGTAAACCAGATAGCTATCGGGTTCGTAAAGTTAAAAGACATCGTGGTCGATATTAACAGCCGACTTGTCATCACGTGAAACAGCTTGTCACGTTTTACGTGAAGCACCATCGGATGCGCCGACTTGTCACGTTTTACGTGGCGGCGCTATAGATATCAGCCGATGGCAATCTTATCACGTTTTACGTGACTCCTAAGGCAATAGCACTACAAAAATATGAGCTGGCAGCAGGCTGGCAGCAAGCCGGTACCACGTTGGCAATAGTGCAAGAACATCCTAATTATCGGGTTCAAAATCGAGCGAAATGGAATTCATGCAGAAGCGTTTATACGTAGGTGGAGGACCATCTTCAAACAAGTGCCCTAAATGAGAGTTGCATCGTCCGCAAAGCACTTCGGTTCGATTCATTCCAAACGAATTATCTGGCTTATAAAGTACGCTACCTGCTCGGTCGGACTCAAAAAAGCTCGGCCATCCACACGAACTGGCAAATTTAGCGTCGGAACGAAAGAGTTTATTGCCGCACACAGCGCAAAAATAGGTGCCTTTTACATCGTGCTGGTAATATTTTCCCGTAAAAGCTCGTTCGGTAGCTGCTTCGCGGGCAACAGCATATAGGTCGGGCGAGAGAATTTTTTTCCATTCTGCGTTGCTCACTTCCAGATGTGCGGTATCGGTTCTTGAATAGTATGAATTAACGGTTGATTGCATATTGGTGTCGTTTTGTTGCGATTGACTGTTGCATGCAGAAAAACTGATGCCAAGTAATAGCCAAATTATTGCTTTCATATCTCATTACTCCTTCAATTTTTCTTTAAAAACCTTTCGGAATTTATCCAGCTTCGGCTTTATGACCATTTGGCAATAAGTTTTCTGCGAATTGTTTTCATAATAATCCTGATGATATTCTTCTGCTTCGTAAAACACTGAATATGGGCTGACTTCTGTTACAATTGGACTGGTGTAGGCCTTCTCTTCGTTCAATTTTTGAATATAATAATCCGCCAGTTTTTTTTGTTCTTCGTTGTGATAAAAAATGGCAGAACGGTATTGTGTGCCAACATCGTTGCCTTGCCGATTGAGTTGTGTAGGATCGTGTGTCTGGAAAAATGCCGCCAGCAGTTCGTCGTAAGTAATTATTTCCGGGTTGAAGATGACATTGCAAGCTTCAGTGTGACCTGTAAGTCCAGAACAAACCTCGTTGTAAGTCGGATTTTTAAGCTTTCCGCCGGTATAGCCCGAAATCACTTTTTCTACTCCTTTCAACTGCTTCAATTGCTCTTCTACACACCAGAAACAACCTGCTGCAAATGTTGCGGTATCTGTATTTATTGTATTCATTTTTATTGCGTTTTGTTCCTCATTACGTGTTTCAGATGAACTCTGTACATTCGAACACGAAATTAATCCCGCTGTTAGCAAAAAAATGAGCAATATTTTGAATCTTGTTTTCATTGCGACATTGTTAATGTTTCTGCTTCAATCGAATGTTGAATTCTCTCTGTATCAAAGGTATCAACAATATCAGTCAAAGGCAAGAGATAGTGACAATTATCAGTGAAGTAAGGAGTCTTATTCCTTGTTGTGATGGAACATACTCGTTGAGCTATTTAAGGCCGGACGCCGCGGCGTACGCCAGCCGGCGGACGATGGAATATCGTGACAATGTTCAGAGTTCAAACACTCCTTCTTCCTTCTCACTTCCTTGTTCTTTGCCTGCCTGGCCTGCCTGTTGCAGTTAAACTGGCAGACAGGTTCAGTGTTCAATATTAACCAAAAATCATTAGCTTTGAACCGTAAAATTATTTTCAAAATGACCATCCCCGAATACATATCCGCCCTCAATAAGCTCTACAAAGCCGGCATTGCCACCGAACACAGCTATCGCGGCGATTTGAAAATACGAAGCAAAGGCCGCACCCTTACGTTCGATGATATTCTGCATTATCAGCGGATTATCATTGCCTTGAATGAGACGGATAGGGTGATGGGGGTGGTGGATGAAATAAGTAAATTTTAAAAAATAATCATTATGGCTAATATTGCGCTGAATAAAAAACTATTAGAGAATTACAGAGGTCAAGAATTAATTACAAACGGGAATATCACTGAATATGATGGCTCCAATGGATTTTGTGAAGCGTTGTTTCCCTGTACTTTTACAATAGATTTAGAGAAAAGTGAATCAATAGAGTGTGTACGATTTTTACTTTGGGACAAAGACCCACGCATTTATTCCTATAGATTTCTAACATCAGACAATCTTCAAGATTGGACAGTGCATTGCGACACTCTAAATAAGGGCTACAAAGGTTGGCAGTGTTTCACTTTTGAGCCGAAAATAAACTTTCGTTATATTAGGATACATGGCGTTTCTAATACTGCAAACCGAAGCTTTCATATTGTTGAAGTTGAGGCTCATGATACAAAACCAGATAGTATATTTATTGACCAACAAAATTTTAATGTTATTTCAAAAGATGCGATTCGAGAAAGCGGTGACGGTATGCCTGTTACAGAGAGTTTACTTACATCTATTGCTGAAATTGAAAAAGAAATTTCTACTAAGGAAGCTCTTAATCAAGAATATTTTCGGGATAGTTTCAATAAGATACGTACTAAACTTATTCGCATTGGTGAATTGGAGCGCAGCATTGATTCTATTCGATCAGAAATTGTGAAACCTGTTAAAACGGAAATTTCAAGATCAAACAAAATAGGCAATTGGTCATTGATCGTTGGTATTATTGGTGGTGGATTGGCTGTTGTTTCACTAGCCATCTATTTGTTTGAATCCTTTAACAAATAAAACAACATGGCAAAGATTACTTATTTATTTGGAGCTGGAGCAAGTTATGGCGCTGTTCCTATTGTTGAACAAATTCCGGCAGCATTTGATGAAGTCATTTCGAGATTGTCAGCATCTGAAATGCAATTAGAAAATTTTAATTCATTTAAATTAAAGTCTAATCATATTGATGATACCAGCAAATTTGAATATCAAAATATGCTGATAGAAGATTTAATATGGCTAAAAAATGAAAGTGCAAGTCATGCAAGTATTGATACTTTTGCGAAGAAACTTTCAATTAAAAACGATCACGAAAATTTAACCCGGTTAAAAATAACGCTATCTACATTTTTCTCTATTATTCAAACAATCAACCCAATAAATAGTCGATACGATGCATTTTTTGCTTCTATTCTTGAATCAGTAGATGCATTTCCTGAAAACATCAGAATTTTGTCATGGAATTATGACAATCAATTAGAATTAGCGTATTCAAATTTTACAAACGATTCCAATATAAATACTATTAGTGATAGATTAAAAATGTTCTCAAAAAACAACAGCAGAATAAAATTAAAGCAAGATAAATTCACAATCGTAAAGTTAAATGGAACGGCATCCTTAATGCACGGGCAAGGTTTTATTGAAAGTTCATTTTTACCTCGAAAATATAAGATTTTTGATAAGGTTGCTTTTGAAAACATTCTTTCCAATTATGCAGCAGCAAAATGTTTTACAAATGAATATTTCCCCGCTCTTTCATTTTCTTGGGAGCCCGAATATTTTGGGAAAAATTTGTTTGAAACAATAAAAACGGTTGCAAGTGACACGTCAGTTTTAGTTGTGATCGGGTATTCATTCCCGTTTTTTAATCGTAGCATTGATAGGAAGATACTTGAATTGATGCCCAACTTAAACAAAGTGTATATACAAGATCCAAATGCAATAGGCATAAAAGATAGAATTAAAGCGGTAATTGGTGATAAAGTTGTTCCAATTTCTCCAATTGTTGACGACATGAAACTGTTCTATTTCCCAAATGAGTTATAACAATGAAAAAGCTTTGCAGTGATTGTTTTAAAAATGCCGGGGTTAGACAACTTGCTTTTAAATATGGCGAACAGACCTCGGCAACATGTAAAAGATGTGGTTCAAAAGCGGGAAAACTAATTAATAAAGAATCAGCAGAACGCATTCTTGATGAATACATAATTGATGGGACTCGGCCTTCTTTGATAATGCCAGGTGTTTACATACATCATCATGGCAAATATAATCCTGATTTAGTTATGGGCAATATCGATAAAGAATCAATGCATGATATAAAGCTACTTTCAGAAATAGGCGTTTTTGCCATCAACTATAATATGCCTAAAACATTTCAGGCTGGTGGAACGAATTTTGGCTATGAGTTTGACGAATTATTGAATGAGAATCAAACAATATCTAATCACACAAACAAATTAATTGAAAAACTTGATGAAGTATTACAGTTCTATAAATGCCTTAAGTTGAGCCGTGGAACAAATATATATCGAATTCGTGTGAACCCCAAAAACCCCGAATTGGTCTCTGATTTTGATACACCTCCCCTTATTTATAGAAAAGCCAACAATCGTTTAAACGATATTGACTTCCCTGTTTTTTATGGAGCATTTGATATTGAGACTTGCATTTATGAATCAAAATTTGAAAGTGAAGATGACCTGTATTTCATACAAACAGAATTAAAGAAAAGTCTCAAATTAGTTGATCTATCTACCTTGGTAGATTCACAAAGTAAAATTTTTAAAGACCCATTCATCTTTGAGGACATGTTGTATTTTACTCATTTTGTATTTAACACATACAGATATTTGAAATTTACACAACTCATCTCAAGACGAATTTACGAACTTGGATATCATGGTGTTGTTTATCCAAGTTATTATTCAAGATTTAGGGGGCAACACTTCAACAATATTGCTCTCTTTGGTGAGCCAATAAAAACTGGCGTTTTGAAAAGAAAATCTATTGGACGTGTAGTCCTGAATAAAATTAAATATGAATATTCATTTGGCCCTGTCAAGTCGTTTAACGAAAACTAATGTGTTGCCAATTTTCCGCATAGCTCCATACCAAACTGCGGTATTCGCTCTCAATAATCAAATAAAATTGAATTCTTTCAAACCCATCTCCCAGCGCTACCTCCAACGCCCCTGCTCTCGCATAGCCCCATTCACAATATGTTTTAATTCAACAAACTTTTACAAGGCGCATTTGTGCTTGTTTTCTGTTTATTGGTCGAAATTAATCTGAAAGTTTTTTGAAAAAACACTTGACTTTTGGTGAAATGTGTATAAATTTGGCGGCGTGGGGGGGAGAAAGGATGCTAAATACAGGTTGATTAGCTTTGGCTCAGATGAACAAAGGCTCAGTCAAAAAGGGGTGTTACTCTGGTGCATTTGGAAGAATATCACGACTTTACTGGGGGGTATGATTTGGTTAGAAAATCTGTATATGACAAAATAAATAGACTATGGAAACAGATGATTATCGAGACAAAATTCAGAATGTAATTACAAGCTCAGAAGACCATTTTGAGCAAAAACTTACATTTATTAGTGCTGGTGCATTAGGCTTGTCATTAACTTTTATTGAGGAAATTATTCCGTTGGAAACATCGATTGAGATATTTTTCCTCCTTTTGGGTTGGGGGTTTTTAGTCTTGACACTTTTATTAAATCTTATATCTCATATGGTAAGTAAGCATTTTTCTATTAAGTCTCAAATTGAATATGATAAAATCCAACCTGGGGAAAGTGTAAAGGAATTATACAGCAGGGTAATAATCCGAAATAAAAGAACTGACATGATTAATTGGATTACGATTTTTCTTTTAGTTTTTGGAATTTCATTAATCGTAGTGTTTACATCACTAAATTCAATTAACAAAAAGCAGGGATTTTCTGACAAACAGCTGGATGAAAAAATAAAAAAAGAATCAATAAGTACCAAAAATGCGACGTTAAATTTGGCCATTGATTCAACATCAATCCTCAAAATAACTCTTGAAAAACAGTAAAATTATGGGAGAAAACAACAATCCAAAGCCAGGCAAATTAAATGAAGGCAAAACAACACCATTGCCTATTACGCAAGCCCCTGATATTAACAAAGGTCGTACAACACCTTTACCGGCACCAAGACAAGACCCGAAACCAAATCCACAACCGCCGAAGAAAGACTAATAACACGCGAATCAATAAAGGGTGTCTGTTATTGCCGAAAAGTAGTTAATGTAGCGTTTTAAGATCCCAAAAACGCCGTGCAATATTTCAGCATCTTGCTATGAAATCGTCTGCAAAAAATACTGCTGATCCGTATGCGTTTTCAGCAGTTTATAAGTAAGAGTTATTTAATTTAAACACAAAACACATGGAAATTTCAGAATTAGAAAGAAAGGCTATTGTTAGAAGTATTGAAGAAGCAAGACAATCAAAACATGAAGATGCAAAAGTTCATCCTCTTGTTGGAGTTGCAATTGTTAAAGGGGACTCAATTCTTGCAAGCGCACATAGAGGTGAAAAAAAACTTGGGGAGCATGCGGAATTTACAGTTCTTGAACAGAAATTACAATCAGACTCTTTAAGCGGTTGTACTGTGTTTACAACTCTCGAACCCTGTACGACTAGAAATCATCCCAAACTCCCTTGTGTAGAGCGATTAATTGATAGAAAAGTAAAGAAAGTTTGGATTGGAATGGTTGACCCAAATGATAAAATATCAGGCAAAGGAATTACTAGATTAAGAGATGCAAATATAGAAATAGCATTTTATCCAGTTGAATACGCTGCAATTATTGAAGAACTAAATCGCGACTTCATTAGAGAACAAAAAAAGCAATCTAAAAAAAACTCCATCAATTCCGAAACGTATGAACAATTAAGTAAGCGAAGCCTTGATGAATGGTATTTAACCGTAAACAAGATATATTGGAACAGAAATTATTATCAAGGTGTTTCACAAACATTTTCACATCTGGTAGAGGTCATTGGAGGACTAAGTTTACTAGCTAGCGAAAAGAAAAAAGAAAATATTCAGCCAGAGAATTATATGCCAAAAGCAATAGCATGGTGGCTCGCCTTATGTGGAAAATTGGGAATTAATAGTGTTGAGGAAATGTTGTGGGACAAATTTCCCAATTTATGTCCTTACTGCCAAATGAATCCTCATCAGGACAGGTTATGCAAAACTAAAAAGGCAGCTACTAATGGTCCTGATTGGACTACGCTTAAAAAATTAGGAACAAGTAAAAATAAACCTAAAACAGTTGGAGACTGGCAATTAATGTTTGATACAATTTACCCAGTAACTGCAACAGAGGACTATAAGCCTGTCTTTGCTAGACTAGTTGAGGAATTAGGCGAATTATCTGAAGCAATAAGAGTATTCCCTGCGGAACCTGGATATTTTCTAAGTGAAGCTTGTGATGTGTTTGCATGGCTCATGAAAATTCAAAACATTTACGACAGCAAACAAAATAACAAAGTCGGAGACGAATTAAATATCGGATTATCGAGAAGTTATCCTGATATTTGTTTGGACTGCAGCCAAAGCGTATGTAGCTGTCCACCAATCTTGAAATCAACAATTGGTCGTATCGCACATGAAATACCAATACCTAAAAACACTTTAGAAAGAAACGAAAGGTTCTTATCAGCAGACCAGACAAGCGAGAAGTTTGGCAATATTTAATGAGCACATGCAACTAAATTCATATTGGCATTAGTATGCTTAACTTTGTTTTCTCATTATTTATAATTCCATCTGGAATTTTTGCAAAATTCTAGCAGACGTGATTTCGATTCATCTCAAATGCCAATACGCAATCATATAGCGCAAAGAAATCAAAGTATATAACCTCGACAATTAAAGAAAATAGTCGTCCAAAGCATTGGCTGGCAATGAGTATAGGCACTCATAGTTCAGACATTCATATCTTCAAAATAATATAAAATGAGTCAAGAAAATTCAACCATCCCGACCTTTAACAACCAATACATTTGTATTGCAGATTGGATGCAATCAGAGCTATCTGCTGTAGTTTCATCTTATTTACATCAATCAGGAAAATTTCTTTGTGTTTTTGAATTTCCTTCGGTCTCTATCGAAAAGCCTAAGGAATATTCTGAAATAATTGATGAACACTATATATCTAGAATTACAGGAGAAGAACAAAGTATAAGAATACACAACGGAATAAAAAAAATTGGCTCTTTAGAATATCTTGTATTAATCGGCTTAAATGAAAAACAAAAAAGTTATCTAACATATTTAAAAGAATATAATGTACTTGAAATCAACTCATTTTCAGACATTGAAACATGCTTTGGAGCAATCAATTGTGAAACAAATCAATCTCTATCCGTAAAGCCATGCGATACCCTAATGGGTCTATTAGTAGCTGGAAGAAACAATTTGAAATTAAAAATTGATAATACAGCAAAAGCAATTAATGATGATTTTCGAAAAAACAATGGATTATTATTGATTGAAAACACCAAAACTGTTTCTGTTGTTTCCGCCATTAATTTTGCATTGTCTGCAGATCTAGATGTGAAAATAATTAATCCACTAAATGAAAGTGAAGACGTAAAATTCACAGATCAAATCAAAGATTGGAAAGATGGAAATAAAGACAACTATAAAGAGTGGCACGCCAAATTATATAGCATAAATGAAGAAATCAATTTTTCCGATTATAAATTCGTGACTTTTTTCACAGCTGGAGCACCATACTCTATTATATTTAAAAACCAAATACCATGTTCATATGTTCATCTTAACATGCATCCAACTCTTCTTATTGTCGATTGCATATTTTATGAAACCCAGCATCCGATAGGATCTTCCGTAATTTTTTCACCATTGGAGTTTGGCCTAGATGATGAAACTGTCTTTGCTTCAAATGCTTTTTCAAAAAATAATTATTTTGTCAAGAAACTAATTGGGAAAAATGCCACAGCTAATAATATTGACATGCACCTGAAAGAATATCCTTTTGATTTTTTTCACATTTGCAGCCATGGAGGCGAAGTTGATGGCTATTCGGTAACTAAGAAATTTATTGATCGAAATGGGTTTAAACATGTGGTCGAATATGATGAAATAATCAGTTTTCAACATGAAAGAGGTGAAAAAAAAGTACGAGTTATTCATAAATACTTATGGAGAAAATTTAACGGCTTCATATGGAAAAGCAAAGAATTAAAAGAACAAAAATACTCTGAATTTGTTTTCGTAGACATGCTAAATTCAGTTTCGATGAAAGGAAATTCAAAAAAGAAATTTAATGGGGTTTATAAAACAAATATTCATGGCTCATGCGCTATTAAGTGCTCAGATTTTAATTATCAAGCAATGTTTAATAATATAGCATCGGCCCATGCTGCTCCAATTGTTTTTAATAACACCTGCTGGTCATGGTCTGGGATTGCAGACTCCTTTCTGAAAAGTGGCGTTAGAGGTTATATAGGCACCTTATGGGCAATCAATAACAAAGTGGCCATTGAAGGCGCAGAAACATTTTATGAAAACATGTTTAGTAGTTCTATTATGGAAGCTGTTTATGCAGCTAACAAAAAAACAAAAGGTACTGATAGTGAAGACGTATACATTTACTGGGGTGTTCATTTTACAACAATGAAAAAGGGAGAATCAGATAAAAATAGTAAAATTAATATAGCTGCACGTCTATTAGATTCAAGGCATAGATGGATTCTCAAAGCAAATAAGCTTCCAGCAGGAGAGGCTAAAGACGAATCAATAAGATTGTCCGAATGGAATTTGAAAGAGTTATTGAATAACTTTCTGCAGGAATCAAGAATATTGTTTGAAGAATTTAAATCCAATCAGACTAGAAAAATCTAATTAGATCAAGTTAAATGTCTTTTTAATCAAAATCAATTAACTCTTCGCACCAACTTCAACTCTCAATCCCCAAATCTCACCACCCGCACCCACCTCGTCATCAACATCGCGCGAAAAATGAAGAATATTGAGTTTCTGGAGTGGATGATGGAGAATAATTTTGAAAAATAAATAGGTGGGGAGGGATTGAGCATTCGCACGTATTGTGAACACACATGCAACCGCCGACTTGTCACGTTCAACGTGAAGGCATCAAAAAAAGCTGCGAAGCACTATCAGATGCGCATCCGCCTCCGGCGGATTAAATTCCGGCGCTAAAGATGTTAGCCCTTGGCCCCGCCCGGGCGGGATAAACTCCGCCCCAGGTTAAAGCACGCGAAGCTCCGTTGAATTGCAAAATCACGCGCCGAAGGCGCAACACAAAAAAAAGAGGAAACATTTCTGTTTCCTCTTTAGCGGTCCGGTTCCGACGCTGCGGTCGGAATGCTGACAAGCTTCGCTTCGTCAGCAACGGGATGCGCTAAGAATATTTTGCGATAAACGTGGCAATCCTAATTTTACTCAGGTTTTTAAGTTTTTTTTCGAGAGCCATTGCATCTGCTCTGCTTGGCTTTTCGCACGACCAAACAATTTTCCACGGTTTGTGTGGAGCCGTTGATAAAACCGACCCGGCATTATGTCTTTGAATTCTGTCTGTCAGATTGTTAGTCTGCCCGACATAGTATTTCTGAGAAGTTTCAGAATAAAGAATACAGACGTAAAATTTTTCCATGTCTAATAAAAAAAAGAGGAAACATTTCTGTTTCCTCTTTTGCGGTCCGGTTCCGACGCTGCGGTCGGAATGCTGACAAGCTCCGCTTCGTCAGCAACGGGACGCGCTATGAATATTTTTGAATGAATAGCTCAATTCTTTTTTTGCTAAGGTTTTTCAGTTTTTTCTCAAGAGCCATAGCTGCTGCTCTGTCAGGCTTTTCGCAATGAAAAACTATTTTCCATGGTCTGTATGGTTCTGTCGAAGAAACGTATCCGGCATTGTGACGTTCAAATCGATCAGTCAGATTATTTGTTTGTCCGATGTAAAAGCGATTATGGCTTTCTGAAAACAAAATGTAAACAAAGTATGTTTCCATGTAAAACCTCTTTATTTCCTGGTTTGGAGCTAACGCACGGGGTCGCGGTTTAGTAAAAATAAAAAAGAGGAAACATTGTTTCCTCTTTTTTGCGGTCCGGTTCCGACGCTGCGGTCGGAATGCTGACAAGCTCCGCTTCGTCAGCAACGGGACGCGCTATGAATATTTTTGAATGAATAGCTCAATTCTTTTTTTGCTAAGGTTTTTCAGTTTTTTCTCAAGAGCCATAGCTGCTGCTCTGTCAGGCTTTTCGCAATGAAAAACTATTTTCCATGGTCTGTATGGTTCTGTCGAAGAAACGTATCCGGCATTGTGACGTTCAAATCGATCAGTCAGATTATTTGTTTGTCCGATGTAAAAGCGATTATGGCTTTCTGAAAACAAAATGTAAACAAAGTATGTTTCCATGTAAAACTTCTTTATTTCCTGGTTTGGAGCTAACGCACGGGGTCGCGGTTTAGTAAAAATAAAAAAGAGGAAACATTGTTTCCTCTTTTTTGCGGTCCGGACGGGATTCGAACCCGCGACCCCGTGCGTGACAGGCACGTATTCTAACCAGCTGAACTACCGAACCGTTTGTAGTTCCCTGTTTTGGGACTGCAAAGATATAAACATTTTTTTATTTCCAACACAAACCGAAAATATTTTTCTGAAAGTTCTGTCTGGAAAGGTTGAGGTTGATCTTAAAGATCAGTAAAACAATGATTTGAGGACTGACTATTTCGGCTATGCGGGTTTATTCCCGATTGTTTTTTATTCGGGGCAAGCCAGGGCATAAAACATTTGGGCCCCGCTCTCGATCAGCTCGTCCGGAAAATCGTAGTCGGGACTGTGCAAGGCCGGAATCTGAGCGCCAGCGCCCAAACCAAACAAGACGCCCGGATATTCATTGGTCAGCAGCCCGAAATCTTCGCCCCATGAAAAAGGCTCAGGCTTTTCGATATAATTCAGCCCGCTGTCAGCCGCAGCTTTTTCCACTTTCAACAGAGCTCCGGCGTTGTTTTCGCACGACGAGAAAGGTTCAATCCACGAAAAATGGACATCGAGTCCCTCGGTTTTGCGTGCAATGTGGTTGACGCCTTTTTCGATTTCTTCTTTCTTTTGTCCAAACAACGTGTTGTACCAGGCACGAAAAGTATATCCGATGGTCGCATTCCCGGCCGTTGTACCAAACGCTTCGGTGCCCATATTGAGATGTATTGGTGTACCCAGAAAATAATCGGAACGACTTTTATCAGTTTGGTTCAACGTTTCGAAATACCGGACAATATCGGCTATCGCATTGGCAGGACTGATGCCCTTTTCGGGCTCCGAGGCATGACTTGTTTTTCCACTCAGCGTAATCTGCAAACTCTCTGCTGCTGCAGTAAATGGGCCTTTGCGACAAATGATCTGATTGGTTTTATAGCCGGGGATATTGTGCAGTGCAAAAACCTCTGAAATGTTGTATTTGTCTAATACTTTTGAACGTATCACCGCACGCGCTCCGCTTCCTGTTTCTTCGGCTGCCTGAAACAACAACAGGATAGTACCATGGTCGGACGGGCGCTGCGTCAGCATTTCGGCAAACCGAAGCAATATAGTTGTGTGCCCGTCGTGACCGCAGGCGTGCATTACACCATCGTTTTCCGAGACATGATCGTGCCCGGCCAGCTCCTGAATGGGCAATGCATCGGTGTCGCAGCGAAAAAGAATCGCAGGACCGGCCTGTTTTCCTTCAACCACAGCCAGCACCGAATGTCCGGCTATCGGATAATGAATGGTTGTAACGCCCATTTGGCGCAGGTTTTCAATAATAAATGCCGCCGTATTTTTCTCCTGTCCCGACAATTCGGGATGACGATGCAGGTGTTGGCGTATGGTGGGGTAGGTCATAATGAAAAACAATATTCGTTAGTTAGAGATTTTTTTACTTGTCAACCAAACTGTTTATAAAGCAGAATGAAAATATTTTAGCTATCTCTTCGTCAGCAGTTCAAACAGCCGTTCGTTGATATAATAATTTCCGTTACCGATTTTTTCTTTTTTCAGCAGACCATCTTCGGCAAGTTTGTTCAAATAATTGGATGCTGTAAGCCGCGATACATTGAGGTCTCTGACAACAAATTCAATTTTGGTGTAAGGATGTTTGAAAAGATTATTCAGTAAATCCTGACTATAAAATTTATAATTGTTTCTCAGGATATTCTTGAAATCCAGCATCAGTTCTTTTATCTGGCCAATCAGATGTATGGTTTCTCTGGAGGTCAATTCTATCCCGCGGATAATGAAAAGGATCCATTCTTCCCAGTTGCCTTTTTCTCTGATTTGTTGTAATAATCTGTAATAGTCCGGTTTATTTTTAATGATGTAATTGCTTAAATATAAAACCGGGAGATTTTGCAACCCTTCCAGAATGAGATAAAGAATGTTGATGATACGTCCTGTTCTTCCGTTTCCATCGTAAAAAGGATGAATGCTTTCAAACTGAAAATGAATAATGGCTAATTTTACCAGGGGGTCATAATTGCAAACAGAAGGATCATTAATATATTTTTCAAGATTTGCCATTAACCTGTTTATTTCATCAATGTCCTGCGGAGGTGTATAAATGGTTTCCCCTGTTGTTGAATTTTTCAATGCTGTACCCGGCAATTTTCTGAATCCCGCATTGTTTTTTTCAAGCTCCTTTTGAATTTCAATAATGATGTTATTTGTCAGCAGATCATTGCGCCGGACCAGGTCAAATCCTTTTTTTAACGCGGATATATAATTCTGAACTTCCTTGGCTTCGGGCGATTTAAATGAATCTGGATTTAGCTCGGACTTGTACAGTTCATCATGAGTGGTAATGATGTTTTCTATGGCTGAGCTGTCTTTCGCTTCTTGCAATCCAAGCGTGTTGAGCAAAATATTCTGATTCGGAATGGTTGAAGCAATTCCCTTTAATTCAGCCAATGCGGCATGTGCCGAAGGTAAACTTTTTAAAATGGTTTTGGTTTCAACATCCAATTTGAGAGGCAGATTTTCTATTTCCCAAACATTTTCAGAACTCATAGTGTAAAGATTTTTCGATTTTCTTTACAAAGATACACAATAATGTATAGAAAATCCAATTT
>Ga0209373_10002994_pt1 | contig 16214 bp, 14 predicted proteins | sample Higcelweek5metaG_FD_187173 | JGI IMG/M metagenome (GOLD analysis project Ga0209373, IMG submission 187173) | Freshwater pond sediment microbial communities from the University of Edinburgh, under environmental carbon perturbations - High... | ecosystem: Environmental > Aquatic > Freshwater >... | reverse complement strand
ACAATTGGGACAAAACTTTAACCAAGGTTATCAACGTACAAATTTTCAAAATGAAACTACTGTACTTTCTAAAAATACAACCGATAGAGAAAATCGTTTTTACTTTTTTAAAACCGGTTTAAAGTTCGATTTAAAAAAAGATAGATTTTTGGTTAATTACGATTTCACCACTTCAAACAATAATGCTTTAGTTGATGCAAGCGGTTTTGGATTTGAAACAAGTGATAAAAGTAAAAATAAACTTAACAGAAACGATGTAGCTCTAAATTATCAGAAACGATTTGATGATGCAACTAAAAAATTAGATTTTAGATTTAATGTTAATTCAGTGGATAATAATTTTGATTTAACGAATAGAGTTTCTGGGAATTCAGTTTTAGATAATGGTTACGATCAGTTGTTTTATCAATTTAAAACCGATTATTCACAAGAATTTTCATTTTTGGAGAAAACTAAATTTTCAACAGGAGTTTTAGCCGATAAATTAGAATTTGAAGCACAAAATTTGGGAACAACAAATTTAGATTATCAACGAACTACTTTAGCAGCTTATTCTGAATTTCAATCTTCTTATAAAAAGTTTGATTTCATTTTAGGAGGAAGATTAGAGTCATATTCTATTGACGGTACAACTGATACTGATGAATTAATTCCGTTTAATCAAACCCGATTTTTTCCAAATGCAAGTATTCAATACAATATAATTCCACAAGTTTTTGTGAATGCGAATTATAATAAAAAGATTAGCTTACCCAATACATCTGCTTTAAATCCGAACAATACCAATTATCAAAATCCAAATGTTTCGTTTTTTGGTAACCCAAATTTAGAACCTACCATTTTTGATAATTATGAGTTTAAAATAAGTGCTTTTGAATACTTTTTCATTGGTTATTCTCGTAGCGATGCCAATAATCAGGTAATGAACAGAATAATTACTGATGGCGATGGAGCTGCAAGTGTTTCAGAAAATATCCCGCAAGTAACCATTCATAATTTTAATTTGGGCTTGCCTGTTCCGTATATGTTATTTACAAAAGGATTAAAGGAAACCTTGAAGTTTGATTTTAATCCAGATGAGATTAATTTTTTATACTTGTATGTTGGACATCAAAAGCACATTTTGCCTGATGTTAGCGGAAAAGGTTTGTGGTTTTTTAATGCTATGTCTCAAATTGTTTTGCCAAGTAAAATTAAGTTTACGGCAAATTATAATACTTCATCAACAGGAGGAAATTATTTCTATTATGAAAATCGAGCGCCGTTTAGTCAACAATTTGATGTTACATTTGCTAAGAAATTCTTAAACAATAATTTATCGGTTTCTGTTTATTGTAACGATATTTTTAACACCAATAAACAAGGATTTAATGCCTTAGGAACGGATTTAGTTTATGAAAGTAAAAACGATTCAAGAAGAGTAGGAATCACATTAAATTATAAAATTCCGACTAAAAATAAATTAGCAAAAGAAGAAGGTAATATTTTAAATAATGATAAAAAAGAAGATCAGCCTGCTATTGGTAATTAATTTGAATCATCATAAGGCATTTAATAAAAAAATCTCGTTTAAAATTGCTTTAAACGAGATTTTACTACAAATTATATAATAAACCAATCCTTATCTTCTACCACTACGACGTTTTGTTTTTACCACGGTAGTTTTTCCTCTTTTGTTTTTGTGTATTACTGTAGTTCCTCTTCTGTTATGTACTACTACAGTTGATTTGCTTCTTCTAGGTGTATATACTTTTCTAGCAACAACAACTCTGTGTGTTGTAGTTTTTCGATAATACACACGATGATGTGCACATTTTCCGTAAAAAACAGAATATCGATAGGGTTTCCATGGTTTCCACCATCTTGGATAAAATCCCCAACGGTGAGGAGAAACCCAAACTACATACCCAGGCGCATATAAGAAACGAACACTTGGCCAAAACCAAACATTTACTACTACACCGGTTGGTGTAATTTCAGGAACATTTGGTCCGCCTTTTGATTTTTCAATTTTTTCATCAACTTCAAAAGGTTCAACAATAGTATTTTCTGCATATAATTCTGAATCGCCTTCAATCTGTAGTATTGCCGATTCATTTCCTGTTTTTTCTATCCCAATTGTTGCAATGTCTTGTTTTTCTTTTTCACTTAAATACGTGCTTAAAACAATAACATGAGTATTATTCTCTTGAATATCTTGCACCACAATGTAATCAATTTCACCATCATTGTTTAAATCAATATTGTTAACATTGTTGTTTTCTTCATTAATCAATTTTTCAAATTCTTCTAGTGATTTTGCTTGCTTAAATAGGGCTAAAGCACCTTCTAAGCTAAAATTCTCACCTGTAAATTCAGGAAAATCATTTTTGTCATTTTCTTGACCATAGCTTGTTGTAATTCCAAAAATTAACAACAAAAGAAAGGATAATCTTTTCATAATTAATGTTTTTTATTACTATTTGACATCTTAAAATAAAAAAGGTTTAATAAAATTAAAACTTTATTCAACATCTTCTGATAAATCTTTCAAATGAACTCTCAAAGCATTAACGGAAATACTGATTTCCCAAAACGAGATTCCCAAAGAAATCAATAAACAAAGTAAACTAGCTCCAAAAAAGTAAATACCAAGATTTTCTTGATTTACATAAAGTAATAACATCGCAAAAACCGATAAAAACAAACACATTACGCCAAAAAGTTGCATGAAACGAATTAGCGTCAGCCTAAGATTTAGATTTTTAATTTCTAGAAGAATATTTTTATTGTGATTGTCGTCGTAGTTTTTCTTTAAATTACGTATGATTTGTGCAATCGTTAAAAATCGGTTCGTGTAAGCTAAAAGAATCAACGATGTCGCTGAGAATAGTAAGGCTGGAGTTTCTATAGATAATGTCATGATTATAAATTTAATTGATATTTGTAAATTCTACTAAATCCGTTTTCATAACTAGAAATTTCGGTTTCAAAATCTTTTAAATTAGTGAATGTTTTATCAATTACAATCATTCTTTTACTCGTGAAGTATAGAGTTTGTGTAGTTGTATCGTAAAACGGACAATAATCCATTTGCTTGGAATTGATTTCAGTGCCTAAGTTCTTCGGTTCATCCCAATTTCCTTTATTGTTCTTGTAACTGATATATAAATCGCCACTTCCTAAACCGTCTGGTCTTCCGTAGCAAGTATAAATAATGAATTCTTCATTCGGACTCACAAAAGCGTTAAATTCATATCCTGTTGAATTGATATTCATGCCTAAATTTTCAGGTTCGGTATATTGTTTTCCGTCCCATTTGCATACTAAAATGTCATCTTTTCCAAATGTTTTTATTGCATCTGAAGTAAAATATAAATTTCTATTTGCTGTGACGCAAGGATAAAATTCATCTTTAGCAGAGTTTACTGGAGCACCAACATTTATTGGTTTCGACCATTTACTTTTTAGGTCTTTTCGTTCTACATACCAAATGTCGTAATCTTTCGCTTTTGTTGTCGTAACTTCTATAGGTCGATTCGATGCGAAATACAAACGTAAACCATCTTGAGTTAAAAAGGGTTCGATGTTTCTATAGTTTCCAGAAAACGTTGTCATTTCGGGTTCAGACCATCTTTTTTTCTTTTTCTTAATTACGGCAATTACAGCTCGTACTTCGGAAGGATTTTGAATGGTGAAATAAATTTCATCTTGAGATGAAGAAATAGTAAAATCACGAACGTTTTGATATTTTTTTAAAATGTCAAAACCCGGTATTGGTTTTATATGTTCTTGCGAAAAACCAAAAATTCCCAAAAGCAGAACAAAGATGATTTGAAATGGTTCTTTCATTATTTCTCAGCGATTTCTTTTATGGTTGCTAATCCTTTTGGAAAAGATTCTAAAAAGAAATTAGCGTATTCATCAACTATATCAAGTGTTACTAAAACTTTTAAAGTTGCTCCGTTTGAAATTATAGTGTATTTTTCTTGTGCTCCTGTCCAAGCTTTTGTAGCTTCGTCTAAAGGTTGTTCTTCAAAGTTTTTAATATTACCAAGATGAGTAAAAAACATTTTTTCATTCGGAACTAAAGTAGATATTTCACTGTACATACCATTTCCGTTTGGATCTAAAAAATGAATACGTTCGCCTTGTTTCCATGAAGACTTTGCATACGAACCTTCGCAAAAAGCGGCTGTCCATTTTTTATAATTTTCTTCAGTCCACATGGCGTTCCAAACTTTATCAGCAGAAGCGTTTATTTCGATTTCGAATGTTAGATTTTTCATGATATATTTCTTATAATTCAAATTTACAAAAAAAACCTACAAGGATTTCAAATTCCTTGTAGGTTTTGTAGTTATAGTGTTGAATTTATTTTTAGATTTTCAGAATATTCTTTTTTGCAAATGCATAACTAAAATAAATTATAGAAATTAAGGTAAAAACAATTCCGGTCATCATAAAAAATTCGAAAAATCGCATTATAACGTTTGGTTCTTTAACATCGCCATCTGCAATAAAACCAATAGTGGTGATTATTGATGCAATTGTTAAAATATTTAAAATTTTTTTCTTCATAATTGGTGTGTTTAATACCTTGTTAACGATATAAAATTAACTTTAGTATGTTTTTTTGAAAATAATATTTCTGAAAATCATATTATTTCAACGTTTCAAAACTTCTCTTCACAAAATCAGTCAACTCTTCTCCTTTTAGCAATCCTTGTGAAATTTTTGCTAAATCTAAAGCTTGTTTTACTAATAATTCTTGTGCCGATTTATCTTCGGTTTGTAGAATAGTTGTTGCTAAATTTGAGTTAGAATTCACTACCAAATTATACATATCTGGAAAATTACCCATACCAAACATGCCACCACCGCCAGAAGCACTCATTTCTTTCATTCTTCGCATAAATTCGGGTTGCGTAATCATAAATGGTGCAGCGTTGCTATCCATTGGTTCTAATTGAACTGTGTAGTTTGCTTTTGGAACAATTGCTTCTAAAACCGATTTTAAATTGGTTTGTTCATCTTCGCTTAATTTTGAAATTTGAACATCATCTTTTTGAATCAATTTGTCAATATGATCTGCGTCTACACGTGCAAAAGTTACATTCTCGTTATCAGCTTCTAATTTTTGAATTAAATGTGATACAATTGGTGAATCTAACAATAACACTTGATAGCCTTTTTCTTTTGCAATGTCAATATAACTGTGTTGCGCGTCTTTATTTGAAGCGTAAAGCACAACTAATTTTCCATTTTTGTCGGTTTGATTGTCTTTTAAATTTTCTTTTAATTCGGATAATGTAAAGTATTTATCATCAGTAGTTGGATACAATACAAAATCGCCTGCTTTTTCATAGAATTTTGGTTCCGAAAGCATTCCGTATTCCAATACAATTTTGATGTCGTTCCATTTTTGCTCGAAATCTTCACGATTTTCGTTGAATAATGATTTCAATTTGTCCGCTACTTTACGAGTGATGTAGTTCGAAATTTTCTTCACATTGCCATCCGCTTGTAAATACGAACGCGATACGTTTAACGGAATATCTGGCGAATCAATCACACCTTTCAACATTCCTAAAAACTCAGGTACAATTCCTTCCACATTATCGGTAACATATACCTGATTTTGGTACAATTGAATTTTATCTTTTTGCAATTGTAAGTCAGATGACATTTTTGGGAAATATAAAATACCAGTTAAATTAAACGGATAATCTACATTTAAGTGAATGTTGAACAACGGTTCTTCAAATTGCATTGGATACAATTCGTGATAGAATTTTTTGTAATCTTCATCGCTTAAATCCACAGGCTGTTTAGTCCAAGCAGGATTTGGATTGTTGATGATATTGTCTACTTCTTTGTATTCTGTTTTGTAATCTTCTGGAGCGTCTTCTGGTTTTGGAAGTGCTTCTTTTTTCGTTCCAAATTTAATTGGCACCAGCATGAATTTGTTATATTTAGTTAACAATTCACGGATTTTATATTCTTCTAAAAATTCAAGTGAATCTTCTGCAATATGTAAGATGATTTCAGAACCTCTTTCTGTTTTGTCATGAGGTATTAAAGTAAATTCCGGACTTCCATCGCATGTCCAATGTGCTGCGGGTTCGTCTTTGTATGATTTTGTAATGATTTCCACTTTTTCTGCAACCATAAAAGCAGAATAAAATCCAAGTCCAAAATGACCAATTACGCCTGAATCTTTGGCAGAATCTTTATATTTTTCTAAAAACTCTTCTGCACCTGAAAAAGCAATTTGGTTGATGTATTTTTCCACTTCATCAGACGTCATTCCTAATCCTTGGTCAATGATGTGTAGTTTTTTACCTTCTTTGTCGATTTTTACTTCGATGATTGGATTGCCATATTCTACTTTAGCTTCGCCAATACTGGTTAAATGTTTTAATTTTAAAGTAGCGTCGGTCGCATTCGATACTAATTCACGAAGAAAAATTTCGTGGTCGCTGTACAAAAACTTTTTAATTAAGGGAAAGATGTTTTCTACTGAAACATTAATTTTTCCTGATGCCATATTTTAAAATTTTTTAGTTAAACAATTGAATCTTGAGTAATTCAAATTCAATACCAAAACTAAGAATCTGCCAAATTGACGTAGTACATGTACTAAGGTTCTTTTATGAGATTAAAATTACTTTTGCCAATTAAATAGAGTAAATTTGTAGATAAGTAAAACAACAAAAAAATGAAAAAAAGTGCACTAATCTTATTGTTAACAATTGCTTTCTTTGGTTGTAAACCAAAAGAGACAGTTACGAGTACGAAATTGGATAACAAAACCGAAGTCGCTATTAAAGGAAATTGGAAAATAGCTTCGGTAACATTTCCAGGTTCAGATTATTTGAAGGTAACATCATTTAACATTGCTGATGCTAAGTGTTTTGAAGGAAGTCAATGGAGTTTTGTTTCTAACAACAACAAAGGAAACATGCTTTTAGACAAAGTTAATTGTCCATCTTACAGCAGTAACATTACTTGGTATGTAAATAAAGAAGGTTTTATGGTCGTTAAATTTTTAGCCGAAGGTGTAAAAGCAAAACATACAGATTCTGGTTATATTTTAAGAGTGGCCAATGTAAATGAAACTACTTTTCAGTTGATTGACAAGGTTAATGTTGGCGGAAAATTTGTTGATGTAGTATATAATTTTGAAAGAAAATAGAAGAATATGAAAAAGGTAGCAATTTATTTAGTAGTAAGTGCATTTATTGGGAGTGTTATTTTATCAGGATGTAATTCTGTAAAAAATGCTAATAATACTCAAAAAGGTGCTGTAATTGGAGCTGTAGGTGGAGGTGTTTTAGGTGCAGTTTTAGGAAATAATTTAGGAAAAGGCGGCAACGGAGAATTAGGAGCTGTTTTAGGTACTGTAATTGGTGGAGTTGCCGGTGGAGTTATTGGTAATAAAATGGACAAACAAGCTCGAGAAATTGAAACTGCTTTGCCAGGTGCTCAAGTGGAAAGAGTAGGAGAGGGAATTCGATTAGTTCTAGGTGAAAATTCGGTAAACTTTGATTTTAACAAAGCTACTTTAACCACTAAAGCGAAACAAAATTTAGACAAATTAGTTCCAGTTTTTAAAGAGTATGCAGATACTGATATTAAAATTTATGGTTTTACAGATAGTAAAGGCGCCGATGATTATAATTTGAATTTATCCAATCAGAGAGCTACAGCTGTTAAAAATTATTTAGCAAGCAAAGGATTGGTTACAAGTAGATTTTCTGTTGTAGGTTTAGGAGAAGCTGAACCAATTGCAACAAATGATACGGATGCAGGTAGAAGTTTAAATAGACGTGTTGAGTTTGCTATTTTAGCTAATGATAAAATGATTGAAGATGCTAAAAAAGAAGCTGGGAAATAAATAATAAATTGATAAATAAAAAAAAGACTGCTCTAATGCAGTCTTTTTTTGTTGATAAATTATGTTATTAGCTAGGACTTTTTTTTAGTATATCTCATTGAATTTGTAAATAATTCCTCCGGTAACATTGTATGTAATTCCTGTAAAAGAATTTACCGCTTCTGTATATGAAAAGCTTCCATCAAAATTATAATGTTGCGAAACATTAAATATAACTGAGGTATCTATTGCAAAATATAATTTATCTGCAATTTTAAATCGAGGAGTTAAGCCCATTACAATATTTACCAAATTGTCATTTCCAGCATTGTAACTCGATTTAACTAATGAATATCCAGCACCAGCATGAGCTATTAAATTAAAGAAATCATAACTTTTAGATCTTGTAAATGCAGTAGTAATATTCATTGTACCTTGAAGTGAGATTCTGGTAATATCAATTCCTGTCTCTTCAGTAAATAAAAGGTTTTTTGTTCTAAATTTATCAGAAGCGAAATCAATTTTCATTCCGTAAGTCTCATCAAAATCATAAGAAATTGCTCCTCCTAGGTGAGACAAATCATTAATACTTGGTTCAAAAACGCCATTAAGTCCGTAATTTACCTCTACACCAATTTGTGCATAAGTACTTTTTGACAACAATAAAAAGCATAGCAAAGTTGCTAGGATGAAGTAAGTTTTTTTCATTTGTATTTTAAGGTTAATTTGGGTGTTGCAATATAGAATTAAATTGAAGTTTAAAAAATATTTTTTTTAAAAATTTTAAAAGGTTGGCTTTTATAATTTACTTTGTAAAAAAAAGATGTTACGAGTTAATGAAATATATTTTTCCTATCAAGATAAATTGGTCATAAAGAATGTAAGTTTTTCTTTAACAAATGGGAAGAATTTAGCATTAATAGGTGAAAGTGGTTGCGGAAAAAGTACCTTACTAAAACTGATTTACGGTTTGTATGATTTAGATGAAGGACAGATTTTTTGGAATGAAACCGAAGTACTAGGTCCGAAATTTCACTTAATTCCAGGGATGTCTTTTATGAAGTATTTGGCGCAAGATTTCGATTTAATGCCATTCATTACAGTTGCTGAAAACGTAGGTAAGTATCTTTCAAATTTCTTTCCAGAAGATAAACAAGCCCGTATCTCGGAATTGTTAGAAATCGTAGAAATGACTGAATATGCCAATGTAAAAGCTAAGTTTTTGAGTGGTGGACAAATGCAACGTGTAGCCATTGCCAGAGTTTTGGCTTTAGAACCTGAGGTGTTATTGTTAGACGAGCCTTTTAGTCACATTGATAATTTTAGAAAAAATAGTCTCAGAAGAAAGCTGTTCTGTTACCTAAAAGAACAAAAAATCACTTGTATTGTTGCAACTCACGATAGCACCGATGTTTTAGCTTTTGCAGATGAGGTAGCGATTATTAAAGATGGAGAAATCATAGAAAGTGGTATTCCAAAGTTTATCTATGACAATCCAAAAAATCGATATATAGCTTCTTTATTTGGAGATGTAAACGAAATTGAAATTGATGGAGAATTGAAGTTTGTTTATCCGCATCAATTAAAAGTGTCGATTAATTCTGATATAAAAGTGGAAGTTGTAAATTCTTATTTTAGAGGAAGTCATTATTTGATTGAAGCGAAATTTGGAAATCAAACTTTGTTTTTTGAGAGTGATGAGTTGCTTGAAAATGGGGAAGTGGTTTGTTTGAAAATAAAATAGACCTTCAAATCTTTCAATTCGAAGGTCTATGTTCTTTTTTCTAATTCTTTAAATATTTTTCTAAGAATTGGTCTTGTTCCCATAATAAATGTAGAATATTTTCTTTAGCTACATAACCATGACTTTCTTTTGGTAAAATTACCAATCTTGCTGGACCACCTAATCCTTTTAACGCTTGGAAATAACGCTCCGATTGAAGTGTGAAAGTTCCAGGATTGTTATCGGCTTCACCATGAACTAATAATAATGGTGTTTTCATTTTTTCTGCATTCATAAATGGCGACATTCCGTTGTAAACTCCAGGAACATCCCAGTAATTACGTTGCTCGCTTTGGAATCCGAAAGGAGTTAATGTTCTGTTGTAAGCACCACTTCTGGCAATTCCACACGCAAATAAATTAGAATGTGTTAACAAGTTAGCCGTCATGAAAGCTCCATATGAGTGACCTCCAATAGCTACTTTTTTACGATTGATATAGCCTAATTTGTCTACAGCATCAATCGCAGCTTCAGCATTTGCAACTAATTGTGGAATAAATGTATCGTTAGGTTCTGTTGTTCCTTCACCAATAATTGGGAAAGCAGCATCATCTAAAACGGCATAACCTTTGGTTACCCAATATACAAATGAACCATAGTTAGGGAATGTAAATTCATTAGGGTTTTTATCACTTTGTCCTGCCGAATTTTTGTCTTTGTATTCTGCTGGATAGGCCCAAATTAACAAAGGCAATTTCTCTTTTTTCGATTTGTCATAACCCACAGGTAAATACAAAGTTCCAGATAATTCAACACCATCTTTTCTCTTGTATTTGATAACTTCTTTGTGAACGTTTTTAATACTTTCGAATGGGTTTTTGAAAGCGGTAATTGGTGTTAATTTGTTTTTTGATTTGATGTTTCTAAAAAAGTAATTTGGATACTCATTTTTAGATTGAATCATCACTAAAACTTCTCCTTTTTTGAAATCTTCTATTGACATCAAGTCTTCTTTTTTGTCTTTCATGTTAGAAGTGTACAATCTCGTTTTTTTCAAAGTAGAGAAATCGTATTCATCAATAAAAGGGAATTGTCCGTCTTTAGTATTTCCAGCACCAATTAAGTAACCTTTGTTGTTTTCAATTGCAATTACATAACGTCCAAACGTATTCTTTTTCATTTCAAAATTTCCAGGATCCGAGTAAATATCTTGCGAATTTCTATCTTCAATAATTTTTGGAGCAATAGCTAAATTAGATGGATTAAATAAATAGGCTTTTGTGTTTCTAGTATCGTACCAAGAATCGGCAACGATAGCAATGTTTTCGTTTGCCCACATAATTCCCGCATAACGTTGTTGTGTTTTAATTAAGCTTGTAGGATTTGAAGAAAATGGTGCTTCCCATAAGAACACTTCGTCTCTGAAATCTACTTTTACGGCTTGATCTCCACCATCTAAAGCTTCTACAAAATATAAAGTTGCTGCTTTGTCAGATCTCCATCCCATACTTCTTTTTCCTTTTCTTACAGATGAAAAACCTTTAGGCATAATTTCAGTTAACGGTACTTCATTCACCACTTTCACTTCTTTTCCGTTAACATCATAAATCGTAGTTTTTTGTGGAAAACGACTTAATGGTACAATGTAAGAATATGGTTTTTGAATAGTTGTTACCATCAAATAATTACCGTCTGGAGAAAAACTCTCGCCCGCATAAATGTCAGCTGTTTTAAATAAAGTAGTATTTCCAGAAAGAGAAACTTTATACAATTCAGATGTCACTAAAGCATCAAAATTTGCTTCGTCTGTTTTGTTTTTCAATAAATCTTGATAGGTTCTATTTTGTGATTTTGAACCGTCGCTTAAAGAAACAGTTGGTCCTTTTGGTAAATCTTTAGTGCTATTAATTAATGCCGGACGGTCTTTTGGAAGAACCTTTACCAATAGTGTTTCGTTATCTTTCATCCAGTTGAATGGATTTCCTAAATTTGCATTCAAATTATCAGCAGTTAATTTTTTAGCTGTAGCCGAAACTACGTCTAAAACCCAAAGTTCAACTCCTTTATTGGTAGTATTGGTAAAAGCAATTTTCTTTTCGTTTGGCGACCAAGAAACATTGGTAATTCGAGCGTTTTCTGGTAACCCTTTCACTTGAATTTCCGCTTTATCTTTTATTTTTCTAACTTTTAGATTATTAATATAAGTTACCGTGCTTGAAATATTGGTTATTGGATTAATTCTTAAGCCGCCTAATTTCATTTCTTCTTGATTTAAATCATCAAGTGTTTTGTAAGTATTTCGATAACTCAAAAGCATGTAATCCTTTTTAGTGTCCATACTTACAGATGGTGCTCTTTCGTAATCTGCTAACGCTAAAATCTCGGGAGAAGGTTTTTGATACGTTACATTTTCTTGTGCCGATGTACTTAAAAAAGTTCCCAAAAACGCCACAAATGTCAATAATCTTAATTTCATGTTTGTTGGTTTGAATATTAAGCTCTAAAATTAATTTTTTAGATTTTAGAAATTTTAAATTATATGTTAATTTTTTTTGTAACTTTATGATTCGTTTGTAAATAAAATAGTTCAAAATAAAATTTTAAAACATGGGAAAATTTGTAATTACGACAAGAAAAAACGGAGAGTTTCAATTTAGCTTAAAAGCTGGTAATGGTCAAGAAATCTTGGCAAGTGAAGGTTACACTACAAAAGCGGCTTGTTTAAACGGAGTAGAATCGGTTAAGAAAAATTCACAAGATGATGCTCGTTTTGATCGTTTGGAATCTAAAAACGGAAAGTATTATTTCAATTTAAAAGCGACTAATGGTCAAATCATTGGTACAAGTGAAATGTATGAAAGTACAGCTTCTAGAGACAACGGAATTGCTTCTGTAGCTAAAAATGCTCCAGATGCAGAAACGGATGATCAAACAGCATAAAGTATAAAAATTAAAAAAGTCCAACTTATTTTTAAGTTGGACTTTTTTTTATATGCTCAACAAATACGCTTAAAGTTTGTATTTTTGCAGGCTAAATTTAATTAAAGAAATAAATTATGTTTCATTCCAAAATATCAGGATTAGGCTATTACGTGCCAGATAATATTGTTACCAATGATGATTTGGCCAAAAAAATGGACACCAATGATGAGTGGATTCAGGAAAGAACCGGAATTCAAGAACGTCGCCACATCATAAGAGGAGAAGATACAACCACATCAATGGGTGTAAAAGCGGCTAAAATTGCCATTGAGCGTTCAGGAGTAGCTAAAGAAGATATCGATTTTGTCATATTTGCAACCTTGAGTCCTGATTATTATTTTCCAGGTCCAGGTGTTTTAGTGCAACGCGATTTAGGTTTAAGAACGGTTGGCGCTTTAGATGTTCGTAATCAATGTTCAGGATTTGTATACGCTATTTCAATTGCGGATCAATACATTAAAACCGGAATGTATAAAAATGTTTTAGTAATCGGTTCTGAACTACACTCAACAGGTTTAGACATGACAACTCGCGGTAGAGGAGTTTCAGTAATTTTTGGTGATGGAGCTGGAGCAGCCGTGCTTTCAAGAGAAGAAGATTTGTCTAAAGGAATTTTATCTACACATTTACATTCGGAAGGACAACACGCAGAAGAATTATCATTAATTGCTCCAGGAATGGGAAAACGTTGGGTAACCGACATCATTGCCGATAACGACCCAAATGACGAGAGTTATTATCCATATATGAACGGACAATTCGTATTTAAAAATGCAGTAGTTCGTTTTAGCGAAGTAATCAACGAAGGGTTGCAAGCTAATAATTTGCAAGTTTCGGATATTAATATGTTGGTGCCACATCAAGCGAATCTGAGAATCTCACAATTTATTCAACAGAAATTCCGTTTAACAGATGACCAAGTATTCAACAATATTCAAAAATACGGAAATACAACTGCAGCTTCCATTCCAATAGCTTTAACTGAAGCTTGGGAACAAGGTAAAATCAAATCAGGCGATTTAGTGGTTTTAGCTGCTTTTGGTTCTGGATTTACTTGGGGAAGTGTGATTATAAGATGGTAATTAGAAGTTAGAGAAAAGAAGCAAGAAGCAAGAAAAAAGATTATTATTAAAAAAGCGTTCTGAAATTTTCAGAACGCTTTTTTAATGGTTTATAAATTCCCCTCCTTTGGAGGGGTTAGGGGTGGCTAGAACATTCCACCACCACTTTGAGTTTCGTTAGCATCTCTTTGTTTTCTAGCTAGAGCACGGTTTTTTCCACCACCAAAAATGTAATTGAATCCTACGTAAAAAGTTTGACTTTCCCAATAAAATGCTCCTTGTTGTCTGAAAGGGATATTTCCATCAAAAGCAAAACGCATATTTTCAAAAACGTCGTTGTAGCGAGCTGTGATAGTTCCTTTTCCTTTTAAGATGTTGTAGGTTGCTCCAAAATCCATTTTGTACATTTCTAACCTGTCATATTGTAATCCTCTGTCTTTTCCTCTGTACATTCCAAATAATTGAAAACGTAAATCTTTAGTAACAGTAAATGTATTATTCATTCTAACATTAAAAGTTACGACATCAACTTCTTTGTTTTCAATTGCGTTAGTGTTTGCATTTTGTACGGTTCCTTTTGCAGTTTTAAAATAGACATCTGAACTAGCATTAACCGCCCACCATTTTGCAAATTTTAAATTTCCTGAAGTTTCAATTCCAAAAGCATCATTGTTATCAAAGTTGTCATAAGATAAAATATTACGGTTTGTATTGTTAGGGTCGTTGAAAACCACTCTCGAAATTTCATCAGAAATACTTCTATAAAATACACCACTTGTAATTGAACCAATTTTTGTAGTTCTAGTATAATTTATTTCAAACGAATTGGTGAATTGTGGAACTAAAGCTGGATTTCCTCTCGATTCCATTAAAGGTGTTGTCCATTCTCTAATTGGGCTAATTTGTCCAATACTTGGTCGGTCAACTCTTCTTGAATAATTGAAATTAAATGAGTTTTTATCGTTAGCTGTATACGTTAAAAATGCTGATGGATAAGCTGTAAACAAATCGTCAGAAATACTTTGAGTATCGTTGAAAGTTGGATTTGTTTCATTAATCGAAAAATTAGCATCTAAATCAAAATATTCTAAACGAACACCAAGTTGACCACTCCATTTTCCAATTTGTTTCCCTAAATTAGCATAAGCCGAATAAATATTTCTTCCAAATTCAAAAGAATTATTAGCGCTTATAGCACTAGGGTTGTCGTCATAAAAACGGTTTCCCGAATTTTGAATTCTTGTTTCAACTCCTAATTCTAATTTTGTAGTTTCAGTTATCGGATTTACATAATCGGCATTAAACTGAAAATAATCTGTTGTTCCAGGAACTATGTTAGTTCTATCCAAGCTTAATGTTTCCTCGTAAACGGTGTTTTCATTATTTTCAGTGTGAGAATAATTTAATTGAAGCTCTAAATTTTCGTCTTTTTTATCAAAATCATGTTTGTAAACTAAATCATAGGTTTGGTTTTTATTATCACCTTTGCTATCAAAATACTGAATTACATTATCGTTTGCAACAGGATCGTCATAAATAATAGTTGTTAAACCTGTGCCAGAACCATAAGTAAAACTTTGGTTAGTATAAGCGGAAATTGTGTTTTTATCGTTGATATAATAATCCATTCCTAGTTTTAATAGATGCGAATTATTTTTATTTCGGAAATTAAAATCTTGACGATTTTCTTCATTAGTTCTTTCGCTTTCAACATAACCATTGTTAGCATTAATTCCGTGATTAAAACCATAATTAGTATAAAAATTCACTTTACCTACACGGTAATTCATGTTCAGAGCCGAGTTTGTTTTTGGAGTAATTCCGAAAGTAACTCCTGTGTTTAAGGAACCATTAAAACCATCTTGCGAATTTTTATGCAAAATAATATTGATAATTCCGCTCATTCCTTCTGGATTGTATTTTGCAGATGGATTCGTAATCAATTCAATTTGTTTAATGGATGCCGAAGGAATTTGTTGTAACAATTGCTCCACTGAAACATTCGAAGGTTTTCCGTCGATAAGTACGCGTACATTGGTGTTTCCTCTCATACTAATTTCTTTCGTTTGAGGGTCAATACTTACGGTTGGAATATTATTCATAATTTCAGAAGCTGTAGTTCCTGATGCGATTAAATCTTTTCCAACATTAATTACTTTTCTGTCGATTTTTTGCACCATGTTAGAGCGTTCAGCCACAACTTCTACGTCTTTTAATTCTGAAACGTCTTCAGAAATAGCTATTGTTCCTAAGTTTTGATTGGCATCAGCAGTCAAATCAATGTTTTTAATAACGGTTGTGTAGCCAATAAATTGAATTTCAACTGTGTATTTTTGTAATGCTAATTTGTTAACTGTAAAATTTCCATCTTCTGTGGTTACACCTCCTGTAACAATCTTGTCATTATCTTTAAGAATAATGTTCACGTAAGGTAAAGGCTCATTTGTTTTTTTGTCAACTACTTTACCTTTAATGCTTCCTGAATTTTGTGCAAATCCAAAAGCAATTGAGCACAAAAAACAGGTGATAATTAATTTAAGTTTCATTTGTTTGTTTTTAATTAAAATGATTGATGATTGTGCTTAATAGA
>Ga0209373_10002993_pt1 | contig 16222 bp, 11 predicted proteins | sample Higcelweek5metaG_FD_187173 | JGI IMG/M metagenome (GOLD analysis project Ga0209373, IMG submission 187173) | Freshwater pond sediment microbial communities from the University of Edinburgh, under environmental carbon perturbations - High... | ecosystem: Environmental > Aquatic > Freshwater >... | reverse complement strand
GCCTTCATCTATAGGCATCCAGTCGGTGGAGGAATAATCGCTTTCGTCCTCTGCCGCTGCAAGCTTATACAACTGTATACCATCAAATAATGCGTAGCTGGGTTGATTGTTATAGAAAAGATGTACCTCTATTGCTCTATAGACATAAGGTGCCGTAAAGGTAGTCTCCGCATACTGCCAGTCGGTATACAGATAATTATAATCGGTTTCCTGTATTGCCTGCGCATTAACATTGGGATCGCTTGGTATAAACCTATATCCGATGGAGAACTTGGTAGGTCCATCTGTGCCAAAAGCATCCTTGGGTGCAACCGCTGAAAGTGCCCTTGCCCAGCCGCTGAGAGAGAAGGTGTCCCCTGCGTCACCTGAAATGCTGACCGTCTGCCACACAGAGCTTTTCGCTTCATCGCTTCCCTGCGCATAATTACCATACTTTTGCAAAGCGTAGACATCATGCAGACTTCTGGCACTATTATCCGGAACAAGATATCTAACATTTGGGGTAATGTCGCTGGTCTGCCAACCATATACTTCGTTATTAGACAGAGAAGGATCAAACTTTGTATTAAACTCTGCATTCTGCACCAAATTAAACTTGTTTAATGTCTGTGATGGTACTGCATAAAAATCCTTAAAATGTGCCGCTGAAGATGTTGTAGTGATACTATTATGAAATTCAAAATCAATATATGAATAACCCGCAGGCACAGTAAGAGAAACTTTTACTTCTTTCCATGTATTTGTTTCTGATATTATTTCAGATTGAGCAAAAAGCTCTGTTTTTCCACTGCCTGTAGCTCTGATGGCTATATGTCCGCCGGAGCTTTCACTATTGAATATTTTTGTATAAAAAGTATATATAGTATCTCTATTGTATCCATTCATCCAGCCGCCTGCGCTTATTCTCTGCCTTACAATCATTTCAGAGTTATTGGTATAATTGTACAGTTGAAATTCCTGCGTTGTTTGATCAAACCATTTGATACCGGAGCCTGCAATTTGTTCAAAATTATATGAATTATATCCGTCTCCATTTATTAACTGAATCCTCTTGAGCATATTCGCAGTGCTTATCACCGGTGTAAAGGCACCCAACAGATCGTTCCTTCTGACGGTATTGGAAGAGTCGGCCTGCAGCAGGTCACCATATGAATTGGTATATTGAGATATATTGCCTTCCGCATCAAACAGACAATTCACCACTTTACCCTGACGATCGGTAAGGGTAGTCTTATAGGTGCCGTATGTAAGGGTTAAGGTATCTCCCAGTGTATTATCTGCAGCATATTCACTGATGCTAGTGACACGAGGTGCGAGCTTACTAGCTGAACTATAGGTGCTATAGCCATATGTTACATAATATCCATCCTGATCTTTTACTTTCGTTAACATACCATTTGCATCATATTCGTAATTAACAGTATAATCTGTCACCCAATTGCCTCCTGACAGCGTTAGCTTACTGGTCTGGGTCATCTGATTACTTGCATTGTAGGTATAGTGGATCTTTTGGATAGCGGTAACATCATCAGTATCTAATAATTCCACATCAGTTATACGATGACTGGCATCATAGGTGTAATTATAGATTCTGCCTGCCGCATCGGTAATTCTAGTGATCCAATTATCCAGTGCGGTATTATAGGTTACCGCATTTGTACCGCTAAGATTAGAATACGAAATAGGATTAGGCAATGCGCCAAATTTATATATGCCATCTAATGTAGTGAGCATTCTATATCCGGTTGTATCGTAAGTTACGTTTGCTCCAACCCAATCATCACAAGTGTATGTATTTTTGTAATTTTCCTTGCTCTTTTCTTCATCATATGTGAAGAAATATTTTTCCCCATCCCAACTGTCAAAAATAAATATTGCGCTTGTACCAGAACCTGTATAATACAACATTTCTAGTCCAAACATCATCCAGCCCTTACCTGAATCATGTCCTCCGTTTTGAGCCTGTTGGGTACTGTACCTCATCCCTGTCATCACAGGCATACGCGTACCATCTAATGACAACTCTCCACGATATAAGTTTAACGCACCTGTGAAGGTATCTACATAAACAGTTCCCGCCAAGCCTAGATCCTGCGTGATGGTATTCGGATTGCTTTGGATTGAGGGGCACTCATATGTTATCCGAAGAATGGGACGTTTATTTTCATCAGTCGCTTCTGTTGTATAAAAGTCTTTAAATATATCTTTGGTATTCGCTCTTAACGCAATACCATAACTCGCACCCCGCATCCATTTATCAATCAATTTCATAACATCAATGGATACTTTTTCATCGGCAACAGTCGTTGCGGTAACCTGGTCGATGATGTTAGATGTATTACATGTCGGTTGAGTTGAACTGGTTTGATCCCATGCTGCCGTAATTTCATATGCATTGACTATCATGGTGTTCGTAAAACTATAGGGAGTCAATTCAATCGCTGCATCTGTTATCTTTGAATTTATGCCTATATCCGGCATAGTGGGGAATTTAATATATGGATTACAATATGAAGTTCCTGCTGTATTGGAATAAATTTGCATGGTACCTTGTGTGTAAAAGCTTCCTGACTGGAATGTAGTATAGAAAGTATCCTGAACATATGTGCTTCCCGTGAGCTCAATATCCGGATCAATTCTTACCGGATATTCCGTATCCTTGGCCTTGAGCCAGCTTTCATCAGGCTGTATCGTAAGAACAGTGCCATCAGCAGTCTGCGTCAGCGAATGATCTACAGCTTCCGTATATTTACCTTCACTGTCCTGCATATTCAGCTGCTTCATGGTGAAAATCTCTTCATCGGCATTATTCTTCGTATCTTGAAAAACATTGCCTTTTTCTTCAGAGCTGTTCAATGTCACGCCCTCTGTTTTCAGTGCGAAGCTCAGTTCAGGCAGGGTCATCTTTTTATTAATTACGATATATTCCTTGATGCCTTCCGGCTCTATCACATATTCAAGGTCTATGCCGGGCTTAACATTTTTATATATGATTTTACTGGAGATATTCGACATATCAACCATGCCTTCTTCAGAAGGGGCGGAGGTTTCTATCTTCTCCTGGACTATTTCAGCTTCGTTGGCATCTTTAAGACTCCAGCCGACACTCTTCCCATCTTTGGACATTTTAATGAGGCCGCTTTCGCTCAATTGCACCGGAAATTCATATTTCACCGAATTTGCTTTATTGGTCATGACTGTTTGCCCATCTTCATTGACAGTGGTGACCAGTGTGTTATCAATATCTTTCCATTCTTCTTGGCCGGGCTCTTGATAATGGACGGCAAACGGATAGATTACTGCTTCCATTGTGCCGTCTTCTCTTATGTAATGCTTAACATTCTCTTCTCTTAAGCTGGTATCCTCACCAATGATTTTCGCTTTTTCCTCTTTCGTTTCAGTTGCGGCTACAGCGTCTGTGATCCTATCTATCCCCAGCGCAATGGCATCCATGCCCTCTTTTCCAACGCCTGTTATCAGTAGAACCACCATTAGAATTGCTGCGATTGTACCTTTAATCCATCCTCTGTTCATTTGTAAGTCCTCCTATTTATTATAATTTATCTGTTATAATTGACTTTGTTTTATTTTTGTTGCTCGTTTTTGCTAAATATTCATTTCTTGATGCTAAATTGTTATATGTATATTTTTTGATATATACTTCTATGATTTGATTATATACATTTAGATTTTCTTTGTCAATACTTGCCGGTAAAAATATTTTATTCAATAATTTTGTTATAATTTCACAGGTATACATTCCAACATGGTGTTAATATATGGGAAAACATATGCTCTATAAGCGTAACATTTTTATATATGGTATATTGCAAAATAAAATGATAAAAAGTCAGCCTTTGACCGACTGATACTGACACTTCCTGCTGCCAAGCTGTAGCGGATTTCCGCCAAGCTTACTGATATGCCCGGCATAGCAAAAAAGCAGGTATAATTTTTTCAAATCATACCTGCTCCTGTTTATACTATAATCAACCGCTGCTTTATACTGTGCTTATAAAATCTTCGTAAAATCCGTATTTCAAAGCTTTTATTCGATTTTTCTATGAACCCAATAGGCTCATTACTATCTGTGTCAAGAAATAGCACAGAAACTATTTACACAGCTCTTTCAGCCGCTCCGCCATATCGGTTTTCTCCCACGATACACCCAGATCTTCACGGCCCATATGCCCATAAGCTGCCAGCTTGCGGTAAATAGGCTTGCGGAGATCCAGTTTTTTAATAATAGCGTTTGGGCGAAGGTCAAATATCTGTTCTACTGCCGCGATGAGCTTTTCTTCCTGCACTGTGCCCGTTCCGAAGGTATCTATCATCACCGATACGGGATGTGCAACGCCGATAGCATAAGCCAATTGCACCTCGCACTTTTTTGCAAGCTTCGCCGCCACGATATTTTTGGCAACATAGCGGGCTGCATAGGCTGCGCTGCGGTCAACTTTGGTGGGATCCTTACCGGAGAAGCAGCCGCCGCCATGACGGGAGTATCCGCCGTAGGTATCCACGATGATCTTACGTCCGGTCAGCCCGCTGTCACCCTGGGGACCGCCAATGACGAAACGACCGGTAGGATTCACGAATATTTTGGTTTTTGTATCCATCAGTTTCGCCGGAATAATCCTATCTATCACCTGCATAATAACATCTGCGCGAATCTGTTCCAGGGATATTTCCGGAGCGTGCTGTGTAGAAACAACCACTGTATCCACTCTCACGGGAATGTCCTTTTCATACTCTACCGTCACCTGCGTCTTGCCGTCGGGGCGGAGATAGGAGAGTGTGCCGTCTTTGCGTACTGCCGTCAGTCTCATCGCCAGCTTATGTGCCAGAGAGATGGGAAGAGGCATCAATTCAGGCGTTTCATCACAGGCAAAACCAAACATCATGCCCTGATCGCCTGCGCCTGTGGTGTTATTGTCTTCCTTTTCTCCTGCTTTTTCTTCAAAGGCTTCATTCACGCCCATCGCAATGTCCGAAGACTGCTCGTCTATGGAAGTCAGCACAGCGCAGGTGTTGCCGTCAAAGCCATATTTGGCTCTGTCATAGCCGATTTCCAGAATAACGTCTCGCGCGATTTTGGGAATATCCACATAGCTTTCGGTAGAAATCTCGCCCATGACCATCACCATACCGGTGGTGCAGCAGGTTTCGCAGGCGACTCTTGCCATGGGATCATTGACAAGTATAGCGTCCAGTACCGCATCCGAAATCTGATCACAGATTTTATCAGGATGCCCCTCGGTAACCGATTCTGAAGTAAATAACATTTTTTTATTCATTTGTACACGCTCCTAAATTTAATCAACCAACAGCAAAAGTTCTCGCAGAAGCTTGCACGCAAGCGCCGTAGAAGCACCGCTGCTGTCATAGATAGGTGAAAGCTCATTGATGTCCAGACCGATAATATGCAGTCCCGCCACAGCCTTACAGGCGTCCAGCAGCTCTGTGAAAGTGACGCCGCCTGCCTCGGGTGTACCTGTGCCGGGGAAACACGAAGGATCAAGCACGTCCAGATCAACGGACAGATAAACAGGCGCACCCTGCAGCGCTTCCATGCTGTCACGCAAGGTCGTAAAGTTATGCAGACAGGTGCGGACATGCTCTCTGCCCCAGCGAAACTCCTCCCGATCACCCGAGCGGATACCGAACTGGTGGATGCTGCCGTCGCCGGTCAGCTCCCAAATGCGGCGCATCACACAGGCATGAGACAGCTTCTGTCCCAGATAATCATCCCGGAGATCAGCATGCGCATCAAATTGTATAATACGCAATTTGGGGTATTTTGTCAAGAGCGCTTTTACTGCGCCCAATGTTACCAAATGCTCGCCGCCGATCATGCAGGGAATTTTATCATCCTCTGCGATCCTGCGGGTATATTCTTCAATCTGTAAAAGTGCGCCGGCAGGATCGCCGAAGGGCAGCTCCAGATCGCCGCCGTCAAAAACAGCGATATCAGTCAGATCCTTGTCCTGATAAGGGCTGTAGGTTTCAATGCCGAAGGACTCATTCCGCATGGTACGGCTTGCAAAGCGCGTGCCCGGGCGAAAAGATGTCGTAGAGTCAAAGGGCGCACCGAAAATAACGATATCCGCGGCATCATATTCACTGTCACAGCCCAGAAAGGTATGGATATTTTTAGTCAACACGGTCCAGCATCTCCTTCACATAGTTTGGCAGTGCGAAGCAGCCCTTGTGCAGGTCGGTATTATAATATTTCGTCGTGATGCCCAGCGCATTCCACCTGTCGGCATCCATATCCGCTATGGGATGGTATTTTTTCGAGGCAAAGCCAAAGAGCCAGTGTCCCGACGGATAAGTGGGAATATGCGCCTGAAAAACGGAGCATATAGGGAACAATTCCTGAATGCGCTTATGTGCACGCTGCATGGAAGCCGCATACGTATCATAATAGGAGCTTTCATGCTGATTCACCAGTATGCCGTCGGCTTTCAAAGCCTTATAGCAGTTACCGTAAAATTCTTTTGTGAACAGTCCCTCGCCCGGGCCGAAGGGATCGGTGGAGTCCACGATAATCAGATCATATTGATGCTCCTGTGTCCTCACGAAGCGCAAGCCGTCCTCAAAATATATTTTTACCCGGGGATCCTCCAGCTTACAGGCCGTCTGAGGCAAAAATTCCTTACAAATCTCCACTACTGCCTCGTCAATCTCTACCATGTCGATCCGTTTCACGGTATCATAGCGTGTCAGTTCACGCACCGTGCCGCCGTCTCCTGCACCGATGACCAATATATTCTCAATGCGGGGATTGGTCGCCATAGCCACATGGGTAATCATTTCATGATAAATGAATTCATCCTTTTCGGTGACCATCATCAGTCCGTCCAGCGTGAGAAATCGTCCGAATTCTTTGGACTGGAACACATCAATGCGTTGAAAATCACTCACTCTGCTGCAAAGCTGCCGGTCAATTTTAATGGAAAAGCGTACATCCACCGTATGCTGCTCGGTGTACCATAAATCTATCATAAGCCCTCCACAACCTTCATGTGCTCAACCTTCATGTCCTCCGTACCGGTTAAGAAACAGCCTTTTTCTTTTGCATAGCGTATATATGCCAATATTTCCTCTGTGATGCGCTCACCCGGCGCCAGTATGGGAATACCCGGCGGATAGCTCATCACGAATTCACCGCAGATTCTGCCGCCGCAGGCATCGGTGGGCAGACTGACCTTCTCTGCGTAAAATGCTTCCTGGGGTGTCATCACCACTTCGGGGTTCATATATTCGTGGTCAAGCAGTCCTGTTTTATCCTTCGCATACAGCCTTTTGATCTCTGAAAGCGCGGCAACCAGACGTTCGATGGCCTGCTCCCTGTCCCCTACAGAAATGATGGCCAGAAAGTTGCCCAGATCTCCAAACTCGATCTGTATATCGTAGTCGTCACGGAGTATATCGTAGACTTCGATGCCCGCCAGTCCGATATCCAGCGTATGGACGGAAAGCTTGGTGGGATCAAAGTCAAAAAATGCGTCGCCGTCAGCCAATTCTCTTGAAAAGGCGTAATAGCCGCCGATTTTGTTGATTTCTTCTCTTGCGTACTGCGAAAGCACATTTACTTTTGCAAAAATTTCTTTGCCGTGCAGCGCCAGATTTCTGCGGGAAATGTCCAGAGACGAAAGCAAAAGATACGAGCCGCTGGTGGTCTGTGTGAGATTGATGATCTGCCGCACATGACCGGGCCGGATGTCGTTATTGATCAGCAGAAAAGAGCTTTGCGTCAGGGAGCCGCCTGTTTTGTGCATACTCACCGCCGCCATGTCCGCTCCTGCTTTCATAGCGGAAATAGGCAGATTTTCTCCGAAATAAAAATGTGTGCCGTGGGCTTCATCTGCCAGTACCAGCATGCCGTGCCGGTGTGCCAGCTCTGTGATGTGCAAAATATCGGAGCACACACCGTAATAGGTGGGATTATTGATAAAAACCGCCTTTGCATCAGGGTTGGACAGAATCGCCTGTTCCACTTCTTCTGTCGACATACCCAAAGAAATCCCCAAATGCTTATGAATACCCGGGTTTACATAGACAGGAACGGCTCCGCTGACCACCAATGCATTGATCGCACTGCGATGAACATTGCGGGGCATGATGATTTTGTCTCCTCTTTTGCAGACGGACAATATCATCGCCTGCACTGCCGAAGTAGTACCGTTGACCATGAAAAAGACAGCTTTTGCGCCAAAGGCTTGTGCCGCCAGCTCTTCCGCTTCTTTGATGACAGAAACAGGGTGAATCAAATTATCCAGCGGCTTCATAGAATTTACATCCACCGTCAGACATTGCTTCCCCAAAAATTCAGTTAGTTCCGGATTGCCCCTGCCCTGTTTATGACCGGGTACATCAAAAGGCACCACTCTGGCATAACGATAGGCCGATAAGGCTTCGTAGATGGGTGCGCTTGACTGGCAAAGCCTGGACATAGTCAGTCACCGCCTTCCGTCAGTAGATATTCGCGCCGCTGAATATCTCGATCATCTCTTTGCGCAGGCTGTTTGATATCGCCAGACGTTCTTTGGGCGGCAGCTCATAAGTATCGGTATTAAAGAGATAATTCTGCAGCTCCATCTCTTTGATGAGCATTTTTGTATGAAAAATATTCGCCTGATAGACATTGATATCTATGGCATCGTACTTGTTGAGTGTTTCATCGGCTATATAGTCCTGTATCGAGGTAATATCATGATCCATATAGCATTTTTTTCCGTCTACATCCCGTGTAAAGCCGCGTACCCGATAATCGATGGTCATAATATCGGAGTCAAAGCTCCCGATCAAATAATCCAGAGCATTCAGCGGAGAAACTGTGCCGCAGGTGGAAACATCAATATCCACTCTGAAGGTGGCAATGGCATTATCCGGATGATATTCCGGATACGTATGCACCGTCAGATGGCTTTTATCCAAATGACCGACCACGCTGTCTCTGGTCTCCAGTATGGCGGCTTCACTTTTTTTGTTGCAGGATTCATCAATTAAGTGCACAGGCAACTTTTCTTCTGTGATCAGCAGGGTTACACTGGCGCCTTGGGGATCATAGTCTTGTTTAGAAATGTTTAACACATGGGCTCCGATCATATCTGTGACATCACAGAGTATTTTCGTCAGCCTCTCGGAGTTATACTGCTCATCAATGTAAGCAATATAGTCCTTTTGCTCCCGCTCACTTTTTGCATAGCATACATCGTAAATGTTAAAGCTAAGTGTTTTTGTGAGGTTGTTAAAGCCGTACAATGTCAGCTTATTATTCAACCCTACCATCACAACCCTTCTGATTATCATATGACAAAAAATATTATATGATATAATGCAAAATGTCAAGGGCTTTTATAAACCAGCCCGCAAAACGTCTCTGTTTCTGATCCTTTTCCGTTTACTGTTCTCTATACTGCTTCTACTTTTTACCCGCCGGAATGCACCTTTTTACTGTTTGCAGAATCATATTTTTTATGCAGCTTTTTCGGCCTTCCGGAGACAAAAAGCACATGACGGAAAACAAATGCTTCGATCAGAAAAACAGTTATTGCACCCAGACCGTACCACAAAAGATCATTCCAGTCAAAGCGGCTGCCCAGCACCAGCCAAGCAAAAAAGTTACTGCGCAGCGCGTCTATCCAGGGAGCACTGTAAAGCTGACTGCACTCAATGCCTGTGCAGAACAGCGTCGAAAACAGCAGCAGCCATGCGGGTTTCGCCTTATACAGCAAAAATGCAAAAATCAGATAAACCATGCCGCCCCATAAATAATCTCCGCCGGAATCACCGAACCATTTGGGCAGCCACGCTGCAAAAAGAACCATTGCTATGCCGGTTACGATTTCTGCCACAATCAGCACACTATAAAGAATGCGGTTACGTTTGAGTTGCATCGCGATAATACTCCTTGACTTTTGTACATGTTGCGATTTACGAAATATGTCAGATACATATTTTAACTTTAAGAAAAAAGCAGACTTCAAAGTATCAGCAATACACGCATATCCAAATATGCTCATTGAAAGATGCTTGCCATTGATCTTTCAAATTGCGCTTTCATTAATCTGCGCATATCTGCGAACGGCTATGCGCTTCTGTGCCTATGCTTTTTCCAGCCGCTACATTATAGCGTTTATATTCCTCTTCGTCAATATCGGAGCGGATTCATTATTTTGCAGGTCAGCTTGGGCTTGTATCCTATTTCACGAAGGGAGATCACATCCTATATGCGGAGCGGCAAAACGCAGGAGCGGTCCTTGCGGGGTTCTGCGGTCACAAGATTGCTCTGCCGTATAATACATGGGGTCGTCATCCCGCCAATCGTCACAAAAAGAGCATCCTGCTTTTCGTTTTCAGGATGCTCCGGGCATTTTAAACAGCAGTTCATCACAGGTTTTGCTTACTTCTGCAAAAGGCTGGTGCCGGTCATTTCCGTAGGGATGGGTAAGCCAAGCATGGTAAGCAGCGTAGGTGCGATATCTGCCAGCTTACCGCCTTCGCGCAGCGCCGCATGCTTCTGCGTCGGATCGACCAATATGAAAGGCACCGGATTGGTGGTATGGGCTGTGAAAGGCTCGCCGGTCTCATAATCTATCATTTTGTCGGCATTGCCATGATCGGCGGTAATCAATGCCCGTCCGCCCTGCGCCAGAATAGCCTTAACGACCTTGTCCACGCACACATCCACAGCGGAAACCGCCTTCACTGCCGCGTCAAACACGCCTGTATGCCCCACCATGTCACAGTTGGCAAAGTTGAGGATCATAACATCGTATCTGCCGCTTTCGATGCGTTTCACAGCCTCATCGGCTACTTCATAGGCGCTCATTTCCGGCTTCATATCATAGGTCGCTACCTTCGGAGAGGGAATCAGCGCTCTGTCCTCGCCCGGATTGGATGCTTCAACACCGCCGTTAAAGAAAAATGTTACATGTGCATACTTTTCGGTTTCTGCGATCCGCAGCTGGGTTAAGCCATTTTGGCTGAGATATTCGCCCAAAGTGTTATTTAATGTTTGCGGCGCATAGGCGACGGTGATATTTTCAAAAGTCACGTCATATTGCGTCATCGAAATGAATTTCACAGGCTGATAGCCGCCCTTGCGATAAAAGCCGTCAAATTTCTCTTCAATAAAAGGTCTGGTAATTTCTCTGGTGCGATCGGGACGGAAATTGAAGAAAATCACCGCATCCTCTTTCTCAATCTTTGCAACGGGCTGACCGTTCTCCACTATGACGGCAGGCTGCACAAACTCGTCTGTTTCACTGCGGTCATAAGAAGCCTGTACTGCGGCTGCCGGATCGGTAAAGAAATTGCCTTCTCCCAGTTTCATCGCATTGTAGGCTCTCTCCACACGCTCCCAGCGTTTGTCTCTGTCCATCGCCCAATAACGGCCCATGACAGTGACGATTTTGCCGATACCCTGCCGCAAAAGCTCCGCTTGCAGCTGTTCTATGAAGCCTTTTCCGCTTTGGGGCGGTACGTCACGGCCATCCAGAAAGCAATGAATACAGACGTCCTTGATGCCCTGCCGTTTGGCAAGCTCGAGCAACGCAAACAGGTGATCAATATGGCTATGTACGCCGCCGTCTGAGAGCAGTCCCATGATGTGCAGCTTGCTGCCATGGTTCTTAGCAAAGGTGCAGGCTTCCAGCAATGCAGGATTGGTAAAAAGGCTGCCTTCCAAAATTTCTTTGGTAATGCGGGTAAGCTCCTGATACACGATGCGTCCTGCACCGATATTCAGATGACCCACCTCACTGTTGCCCATCTGTCCTTCCGGCAGACCTACACTCATGCCGCTGGCCTGCAGTGTCGTATAGGCATATTCTCTTTCCAGTGCGCTGACATTGGGCGTCCCTGCTGCCAATATGGCATTCCCTTCCTTGATGGGGTTGATGCCAAATCCATCCATGATGATCAATGCTGTGATCGGTTTTTTTGCCATGGTATGCTCCTTCTTCCTTTTGTGGTTATACGGTATGCAGAATGATACTCTATGCGTATGTTTTCCGTCTGATATCTTAGGCATCTGCCCTATGTTTCATAATTTCATATATTTATCTTAATACTTCACTACTGCGGCAAAATCTGCTGCCTTTAAGCTTGCTCCGCCAATCAATCCGCCGTCGATGTCGCTCTGTGCCATCAGCTCGGAAACATTCTTGGGATTCATACTGCCGCCGTACTGTATACGCACTTTCGCGGCCGTTTCCTGATCAAACTGTTCTGCGACGGTATGGCGGATAAAGGCGATCACTTCATTGGCTTGTTCGCTGGTCGCTGTTTTGCCGGTACCAATAGCCCAGATAGGCTCATAAGCGATGACGCAGGCAGCTGTCTGATCTTCTGTCATTGCTGCCAATGCGGCATTCACCTGGGTTTTTATCAGTGAAAATGTCACGCCGGTTTCTCTCTGCTCCAGTGTTTCACCTACACAGATGATGGGAATCAGCCCTTTTGACAGTGCGGCATGACTGCGTTTGGATACGGTTTCATCTGTTTCACCGAAGTATTGGCGGCGCTCGCTGTGTCCGATCACTACATATTCCACACCCAGCTCCAACAGCATATCGGCAGAAATTTCGCCTGTATATGCGCCCGAGGCTTCCCAATGGACATTTTGTGCGCCCAGTTTTATATTACTGCCCTTGAGTGCTTCTGCCGCAGCAGAAAGACATACAAAGGGCGGGCAGATAACCACTTCCGCGGCTGCATCCGCCACCAGGGGTTTCAACGCATTGATTAATTCTACGGCTTGTGCCGGTGTTTTGTTCATTTTCCAGTTGCCCGCAATAATTGGTTTACGCATGTTATTTCCTCCGGTTAATAAAATAGGCGGGTCTATTTGCCCGCCTTTTTGTGAATAGAGTCATACTGACAGGCTGATCAGAAAGCCTGAAAATTACTTGTCGTTCAGTGCAGCCACGCCGGGCAGCTCCAGTCCCTCCAGGAACTCCAGTGATGCGCCGCCGCCGGTGGAAATGTGTGTCATCCTGTCGGCATAGCCGAGGATCTCTACAGCTGCCGCGGAATCGCCGCCGCCTATGATAGTGGTGCCTTCGCACTCTGCCATAGCCGCCGCTACCGCCTTGGTGCCGGCTGCGAATTTCTCCATCTCAAACACGCCCATAGGTCCGTTCCAGATAACTGTCCTGGCATCCTTGATTGCCTCGGCAAACAGCTTTGCGCTGGCAGGTCCGATGTCCAGTCCCTCCCAGTCGGCAGGAATAGCATCTCTGGCAACGATCTTTGTGTTGGCAGTCTCGCTGAAATCATCCGCAATAACCGTATCAATAGGCAAAAGAAGCTTTACTCCCTTTGCCTTGGCTTTTGCGATCAGTTCGCTTGCCAGTTCAACCTTGTCGGCTTCCAGCAGGCTCTTCCCGATCTCCAGACCCATCGCTTTATAAAAGGTAAAGGCCATAGCACCGCCGATGATCAGCGTGTCAACTTTATCCAGCAGATTGTTGATAACGCCGATTTTATCAGAAACCTTCTTGCCGCCCAGAATGGCAACAAAAGGACGCTCCGGGTTATCCAGAGCTTTGCCCATGATTGCCAGCTCCTTGCCGATAAGGAAGCCTGCCACAGCGGGCAGATAATCAGCAACACCTGCCGTAGACGCATGGGCGCGGTGTGCGGTGCCAAAGGCATCGTTCACATAGATATCGGCATAGGAGGCCAGTGCTTTTGCAAAGCCGGCATCGTTCGCCTCTTCTTCTTTGTGGAAGCGCAGGTTCTCCAGTAATACGATCTGTCCGGGCTTCATGGCGGCAACCGCTGCTTTTGCGCTCTCGCCGATCACGTCCTTTGCAAAAGTGACTTTGCCGGGGAAAAGCTCCGCAAGGCGTCTGGCAACAGGCGCAAGAGAATATTTCATATTGAATTCGCCCTTGGGACGACCCAGATGGGAGCAAAGGATCACCATAGCATTCTGCGCCAAAAGATACTTGATCGTCGGCAATGCTGCGGTGATACGGGTTTCATCGGTAATGTTGAACTGCTCATCCAAAGGAACGTTAAAGTCTACTCTGACCAGTACTTTTTTGCCTGTAACCTGGATGTCTTCAATGGTTTTTTTATTCATATTGCAACTCTCCTTTGTTTTTATGTTCGCCGATTGCTGACAGGTTTGTACGATAAAAGCCGCCATCAGTCCATCGGATCGATTCTTTTTTTCAAGTACATCATAGTATATTGTTAATTAATTGTCAATTTGTTTTCGGCTCATTACCGCTCCGCCACATCGGAAAGCTCCAGCTTTTTGTTGTTTTCCTGTGCCCAGCGCATTGACCAGTCGTTTTCAAAGAGCAATACTTTTCTGCCCTTCAGATCCTCTGCAATTTTAGAGGAACTGGAGATTTTGAGCGTTGCCGGATCTATGTCCTCATCAGCAATCCAGCGCACAAATTTAAATGGTAGCAGGTCAGATTTTATCTCCACATTGTATTCGCTGCGCAGACGATGCTCCAGCACTTCAAACTGCAGTACGCCTACCACGCCTACGATCAGCTCTTCCCTGCTTGTCTCCGGATCACGGAAGATCTGTATCGCGCCCTCCAACGCCAGCTGCGTCATGCCCTTAACGAACTGTTTGCGTTTCATGGTATCCATGGGACGGATATGGGAAAAATGCTCGGGTGCAAAGAGCGGGATGCCTGCAAACCGCACCTTCTCTCCTGTGCACAGAGTATCGCCCAGCTTAAAAATGCCCGGATCGAACAAGCCGATGATGTCTCCCGCATAGGCTTCCTCCACCACTTCCCGATCCTGTGCCATGAACTGCTGCGGCTGTGTCAGCTTGATATCTCTCTCGGCATTCACATGATGCACGCTCATACCCTTGGTAAATTTACCTGAACAAATGCGCAAAAAAGCAATACGATCCCGATGTGCGGGGTTCATATTGGCTTGGATTTTAAATATAAAGCCGGCAAAGTCTTCGCTGTCGGGAGAAATCAATCCTTTGTCCGTTTCTCTGGGCGACGGCGGCGGCGTGAACTCCAAGAACTTCTCCAGGAAGGATTCCACGCCGAAGTTATTCATGGCGCTGCCGAAGAACATGGGTGTCAACTGACCGCTGAGGACTTTCCCCAAATCAAATGCATCCCCTGCCCCATCCAGCAGTTCGATCTCCTCGCACAGCCTTTTATGGTAGTAGTCTCCCAAAAGCTCCTTAAATACAGGATCCTGCACCTGTCCTGACCGTGCATCCACCTTTGACTGCCCGTGTTTGCCGCCGCTGAACAGCTCGATCAGTGCTTTATCACGATGGTAAATACCTTTAAAATCACCGTCTGTGCCAATCGGCCAGTTCATGGGACAGGAACGGATACCCAGCACACTCTCCAGTTCCTCCATCAATTCAAAGGGATGCCGTCCTGCACGATCCATCTTATTCACAAAAGTAAATATAGGAATATTGCGTTTACGGCAGACCTGAAAGAGCTTGATGGTCTGTTTTTCCACACCTTTGGCTGCGTCGATCAGCATAACGGCGCTGTCCGCCGCCACCAGGGTGCGGTAAGTATCCTCCGAGAAGTCCTGATGCCCGGGGGTATCCAAAATATTAATACGGAAGCCGTTGTAATCAAACACCATGACGCTGCTGGTCACAGAGATACCGCGCTGCTTCTCAATCTCCATCCAGTCGCTGACGGCATATCGTTCGGCCTTTCTGGCCTTTACCGAGCCTGCCTGACGGATGGCGCCTCCGTAGAGCAATAGCTTTTCCGTAAGCGTAGTTTTACCGGCATCCGGGTGAGAGATGATGGCAAATGTGCGGCGTCTGTCGATTTCGTTTAAAAAGGCGCTGTCCAAAAATCGTTCCTCATTTCATATTATATAAATACATCTTATTCAGAAGAATATTGTAACAAATGTACCGAGTTGTGTCAAATATCTCTCGTGTAGAATAAGGGTGTTCCATGTGCGTAAAAACTATACAAAGTTTCACAAAAATATTTGTTTACAAAACGGGCGTTGTGTGATAAAAAATGTATATGGAAAACTCCAAATTTAGGAGGCTATTAAAATGAGCGTTATTATAACTGATATTTGCTGCGACCTGCCGAAGACATATTGCGATCAGAATCATATAACGGTAGTGGGTATGCCCTATAACATCAACGGCACCGACTACATACAGTCACTGGATTCAGGCGATCTGAAGGATTTTTATGCACGGGTGCGCGGCGGCGCCATGCCT
>Ga0209373_10002992_pt1 | contig 16222 bp, 7 predicted proteins | sample Higcelweek5metaG_FD_187173 | JGI IMG/M metagenome (GOLD analysis project Ga0209373, IMG submission 187173) | Freshwater pond sediment microbial communities from the University of Edinburgh, under environmental carbon perturbations - High... | ecosystem: Environmental > Aquatic > Freshwater >... | reverse complement strand
ATAATAGCGAATGGATCGACTGCTCTGTTGCAGTTTTTGCAACCGGTCACAGCGCGCGCGATACAGTCGCTATGCTTCACAGCCGCACAATGAACATGACACAGAAACCTTTTGCAATAGGTGTCCGCATTGAACATCCGCAGGAGCTTGTTGACAAGGCGCAATACGGTCAGTCTGCAGGGCACCCCCGGCTCGGAGCCGCAGATTACAAAATGGCATTTCATGATGACAATCACCGCAGTACCTTTACATTCTGCATGTGTCCGGGCGGAGAAGTCATAGCTGCGGCATCGGAAAACGGCTGCGTTGTGACTAACGGCATGAGCTATAACGCACGCAGCGGCAGAAACGCCAATTCCGCGCTTCTTGTAAACATTACCCCGTCAGACTTCCCCGACTCGCATCCGTTAAGCGGGTTTGCATTTCAGAGAATATGGGAGGAGAAATCTTTTGAACTCGGCGGACGCAATTTTTATGCGCCAGTCCAGCGTGTCGAGGATTTTCTTCTGAACCGCGCCTCATGCAGGACCGGTTCTGTAACTCCAACCTACACGCCGGGAACAACCCCCTCAGATTTGCGCAATTGTCTGCCGCAATATGTGACATCCACGCTGCAAAAAGCAATCCCCCACTTTTCCCGCCAGCTGTACGGATTTTCATATCCTGACGCTCTATTGACAGGAGTGGAGACAAGAAGTTCATCCCCGGTGCGGATGGTGCGCAGCGACACTTTTGAGAGCAGTATTAATGGTCTTTACGTCGCAGGAGAGGGTGCGGGCTATGCCGGCGGAATCACATCTGCTGCAGCGGACGGAATTCGTGTGGCAGAGGCGATTATCGGGAGGTTTGCAGTACCTGTAAATGGGTAGCGGGCATTGTTCACGAAACTTAAAAAAAACAATCGAGCGGTATAAACGGTTTGCTGACAAAAAGGGAATCAAGTACCAGTCGTTCATTTCAAGTGTTCTCGATACCTACGCGAAGCACCTTTGATTTAATCAAGGTGTTCTTTTATTATTTACATGCCGTAATTTACAAATTTATATGTGAATATACTGCTGCCGCTCTTTACCAGAAGAAACAGCGTACCTGAGCTGTATCTACTGAGATCCACATATTCTGTTTTACGCATCTCAGTGTACGTTTTGCGGAAAAGTGTCCGTCCGGAAAGATCAACAACCGAAGCGGTTACGTTTTTAGCTGGCATTCCCGATGGTGTCAGTGAAATTCTGCCGGCAGATATCCGCTGCACCGCAAACGGTACAGAAGATTGTGTACGTCTCTCCTTTACACTTTCGTAAACTGAATCCTGCGTTGCAATGGCGCGGTTTACTGTTACACGTCCGCAATCCCTGTCGTATGATTCCCACAGCACGTCAAGCCTGTTTCCTCCGGAAATGCAGAATGACGGCCAGCGCAGTTCATTTTCAGATTTTTTAAACACAACTGTCTCAGTCCATGTACCGTTTCTGTATCTGCATGTGGAAATATCGTATACATAATGATTCCCATCAACATAAGTATTTACACATGCGAGATACATTGATCCGTCTGAAGCACAGATGACTTCCGGTGCAGACGCATTTTCATACCCAGGTACGCTTTGCGGTACTGACCACCTGTTTCCATCGAATGTCCGGCGCATTATTTTCCCATTCTGTCCGAATATGCACGAATATTGCTTGTTTCCCGATGAATCCACATATGCAGGAATAACGCTCTCGTCGATATCTGAATAGAACAGATGCATTTTTCCATCTTTGTCCTTTGCAAGACACACATCCTGTACCTTTTCAGCTGTATCAGACACCACAGAACTGTCTGACCAGAGATCTTCTGTGACAGAATAGTCTCTTTCGTAAACAACACCAGCCTTATTTCTGGAAACAAGTATGATTTTTCCACTGTCTGTGAGGGCTGCATCAAAGTAGCACTTATTTATCTGCAGTTCGTATTCATTTACAAAATCAATAACCTTCCGGTAGGGTCTGCATGTTGACCCATTGTATTCTGTAAAGTATATGCCGGTCGGGTCTGATCCGAAACTGCCGCAGTTTTCAGTCCAGAATGCAAATATCCGGGAATCATCCATATACAGAAGTTTTCCTTCATACCGGTAACCTCCAAGATCTGAAATTGTGTCAACAGATCGAAACATCCTGGCTGAAAGGTCGTAGGTACCGATGAATAAGGCGGGCTTGTTGATAATTGTCTTTTCCCTCCAGAGCATGTAAATTATGCTGCCGCTCCCCTTGCATACATCAAGAAGAATGCTGCTGCGGCTGTCTGTCGGAAAGTATCCCTTTGCCGCACTGTCGTAATCACCTATATAAATATCATAATTTCCTGACATGTCGGTACGGGTGCGGTTGCAGACAAGAAAATCATTTACACCTGAGACGCACCTGTTGCGCCACTGACTCATGCTGTTGTCGGGTGGAAGAGAGTCGGGCTTTATGCGGGTTGTGACAAAATCATACCTTATGCTTGAACTGTCAAGTGTGAACGTCAAGTCGTCATTCAATTTGAAACTCACACAGTTGCTGTTTGCAATCCGCTTATTGTCCGCTACAACAGCTATTATGCAGAAAGGCCCCGGCGGCAGATCCCAGTCCCCCGGTATCGGCTGATTGTCAAACTGGGGTTCCAAAACATACCAGTCATTTATGTCAAGCGGATTGTCCCCGACAAGTACTCCGTTGATTGCATGATTAGTTACGTATATTTCGTATGCGGGGATGTTCCATCCAATCTGACCGCCTTCAATTAAATTATCTTCAAGCGTCCCGGGATTCCCTGTCAGATGTAAAGCTGTCTGCACTGCAAACTGCTTACATACAAACCAGAATGTATCAGCTATATCATATGGAAGTGAATCAGTACCGTCGCAGGCAATCGCTTTCTTCAGCCAGTCAGTGCGTTCTTCACGTGTTGTCAGGCTGTTCCACCACCCGGGAAGATGGTCAATTGACTTTGAGAGATACTGGCTCAGAACTGAAACATCAGCATCACTTACTTTTCCGTCTCCATTTACATCTGCCATTACAGACTGCTCCGCGGAGCCGCCGGCCATCGCCTGTGCAAGCGCAAGATCGGAGTTGTCCACTTTACCATCGCTGTTCACATCACCGCTTCCATGGTAAAGAGTAGTATTATACGGCTGGTGAAATGGATCACTCCCATGGGAGACATAGGCGTTTGCGCTATTGAGCAGCGCTGACAGCATAATGATTTGTAAAACAATTGTATATTTCCTGACAATAACTGGGATGTTTTTTTTCAATGCAGGTGTCCTTTATGATTTGTATAGTCTCAGGGGAATATACAAAACCATTTTCCCCGGTACAATTAAAATCACGATCTTGATTCTCGCATGGTTTCTTTTGAACATTTTTTCTCATTATCATACAAGCCATTACCGCAATACAGAATCAGGCGGTTCGCCTGCAGGCACTTAAGGACGGCACTATCGCACTGACAGGCGCATATATTAGCTGTCAACAATAGCAAAATAAACCCTGAAACTGAAATTTCACTTCAAAACCATTTTAATCAATTATATTTTATCCATTGTAATTTCTAAAAACGTACTTGAAATATTCATTCATACTATTTACACATTTTAACAGGGAGACTATCTGAAAATGGCGACAAAACATATTTGTATTTACATAAGTATGATATTTCTTATAATAGCAAGCATCACAGAGGCACAGGTGTCTGATTCATGCTATCCGCCGTGCAGAGACGGCTTTATATGTCATAATGGTGAATGCGTTTCTGAATGCAATCCGCCATGTCCGAAGGGTGAACAATGCAATAATGGTGAATGCGAAAAAATTCATGATACGCTTGTACAGATTATCCGTACGGACATACCATGTAAAAGTGTATTTATTGTCAAGCCAGACCTCGGTCCGCAGATTGTTCCGGGGAAATTTAATGAAATTGAGCTCAGAAGCGTATCAGCTATGCTTACAAATGCTGTCCAGTCAAACATCGATTCCGACAATGAGGTTATCTCTGCAGGCGAAGTCTCAACAGTCATGAATTGCAACGCAAAAAAGATTGTTGTAAAAGTGGAGTCGTACCACAAAGAACCGGCAGTTATCGGACAATTTGTCGGTGTAATTACAATCAGCATTGAACTTTATGATTCAATGCAGCAAAATACGCTATACTCCATACAAAAATTCAAGGCAGAGGGCGGAAGACACTGGGGTGATACAGTTCCACTTGAAAACGCAGTTAAATCTGTCAGTAAATCAATCAGACGGCATCTGAAAGTCAAAATGTAATCTGTGATTTACATTTAATATAGCGGTTACACTGCAATCAACCGTGCTGATCCGGCTGCAACAATTCATGTATCTTCAGGGCAAGTTCATGAATTGACACCGGTTTTATCAGCAGAGCCCTTATACCGATTTCTCCGGCTATTTTCTCGTTCATCATCTCACTGAAACCGGTGCATATAAGTATTGGAATATCAGGGCGTACTGATAACATTTTCAATGCCAGCTCCCTGCCTGTCAAGTTCGGCATAGTCATGTCAGTTATGACAAGATCGAAGTCCCCGGGATTCTGCAGAAACATTTTAAGACATTCCGCGCTGTCTGTCAAAGCCGTCACCCTGTAGCCAAGTTTTTCAAGCGAAAGCGAAACAGCTTCAACGATTGCATTTTCATCATCCACCAGAAGCAGATGCCCGCAGCCTCTTGCTGTATTACCCGCCTGCGCTACTGATGATGTATAAGTTTCCTTAGCAATAGGCAGGTATACAAAGAATGCCGATCCATGTCCTTCAGCGCTTTCGACTGTTATGTCACCGTTAAGGCTGCTTATTATGCTATGAATGACAGCAAGCCCCATCCCTGTGCCTTCCCCGGTTTTTTTTGTCGTAAAATAGGGCTCAAAAATATGCTTGCATATATTTACATCCATGCCGGATCCATTATCACGCACACACAGTTTTTTATAATATCCTGCGTCAAGATTTCTATACCTGCCGGCCTCTTTTTTGTCAATACATATCGTACTCAGCTCTATTTCCAGAACTCCACCAGTTTCTCTCATTGCATACGACGCATTGGTGCAGAGATTCAGTATTATCTGATGAATCTGTGTCGGATCCGCCAAAACAATATCCTTATCGCCCTGATCATTATACCGTATTTCAATCGTTGAAGGTGTAGACGGTCTTAAAAGTTTTAGAACTTCATTAACAATATCTCCAACAATTACCGGTTTTTTTTCAATCTGTTTCTTACGGCTGAATGCAAGGATCTGTCTGATAAGATCACGTGCTCTTTCAGTTGCAGTGAGAATTCCTTTAAGACTTGTCTCATTTTCGCTTCCCATAGGCATATCCATCAGCACCATCTCAGTGAATGCCATGACAGGTGATAATATGTTGTTCAGATCGTGTGCTATTCCTCCGGCAAGAGTACCTATTGCCTCCATTTTCTGAGCCTGCTGGAGCCTCTCTTCAAGTTCTTTTCTTTCCTTTTCTATATTGATTTTATCTGTGACATCTTCCATAATTTCAATGATCCATGTAATTTTCTCTTTTTTATCTTTCACAGGAGTTGCAATTATTCTGAAGTATTCTGTGGTCCCTCCAGTTGAAATTTCCTTTATGCATTCATGCTTCTGTCCGTCGGCCACAGCTTTAACAGCCGGACATCCGGAATAATCATTTGTAAACATGTGCCGCCAGAATACCTGATACTGACCCGGCATCCCCAACGGTTCATTCATATCAGTCTGCGGGAACCATTTTCTTACCTGTGCATTGCACGTAACAATATTCATACCCGGATCGATCAGGCTGACTCCGATGTCAAGATTATCAACCAGATTTCTGTATCTCTCTTCGCTCTCCCTGAGTGCGAATTCGGTTTCGCGGAGCCGCTTTTCTGTAGCCATGGCTTGTAATACACGCTCAATGGCGGCTGGGAGGCGGTCAATTAATTCAGTGTCCTTGACAAGATAATCCGCAGCCCCGAGCTTCATAATTTCCACGGCTAATCTTTCATCACCCTGACCTGTCATCATGACAAACGGTATAGTGAGGCCGCGTTCGATCAGGGTATGGATCACCTCCTGCCCCGTCATATCCGGCAGCCGGTAATCAAGCAGCATGAGCAGCGGAGCATCAGCAGCGGCCAATTCAACGGCCTCTTTTCCGCGTGCAGCCCCCAGTGCGGTATGGCCGCACCTTTTAAGGGTTCTGACTATAAGATCACGCAGGTCTGCATCATCATCAACGATCAGAATCCATTTTCCAGTGCTCTGTGCCGCGCTATCCGCTTTTTCCATGATTCACTCCATTTATTTTTCACTGATCGAATTAATGACCGGTACCTGCACAACGCTCAGAAAAAGCCCAAGTTGACGTATGGCGTTTACAAACATATCATATTCCACAGGCTTTGTTATGTAGCTGTTGCACCCCAGGACATGGCAACGCTCCACCTCCCGGGGATCGTCGGTCGTAGTGATCATTATTACCGGCATGGTGCGCAGCTGCGTATCCTTCTTGATCAGCTCCAATACTTCTGTGCCGTCCATTTTTGGCATACGGATATCAAGAAGCAGCACATAGGCCTCCCCGGGTTTGCGCATCGATGCACCGCCACGGCAGAAAAGGAAGTCTGTCACCTCCTGACCATCACTGAAACGGATGATTCTGTTGGCGATACCTGCCCGCACGAGGTTTTTACGGATCAGATCTGCGTGCCCCTCGTCGTCCTCGGCAATGAGAATGACGACTTCTTTATTCATGTTCATTTCTCCTTTGGCAGAGTGCAAATTATTATCCTTCTTATGTATTGGTTTTTTTTCTATCCGGAGGCAGGCAGACAGTGAATATGCTGCCTTTCCCGGGGTGCGACTCCACTCTGATCTCTCCGTCCATACGTCCAAGCGATTGCCGGGCTATAGTGAGCCCAAGCCCCTCACCCTCAGTTTTTCCAGGTTCAAGCCGGTGGAAAAGTTCAAAGACATGCTCGAGGTGGTTTTGAGCTATGCCGATCCCATTGTCCTCAACTCTATACACTGCCCGGCCATTTTCAATTGCACCCCGGACATGTATCCTTCCGGAACGCTCCGTGTCGAGGTATTTGATGGCGTTGTCGAGCAGATTAGAAAAAACCTGGGTTATCTGAACAGCATCGCCGCGGCATGACGGCAGACTGTCCACAACCAGTTCAATGCCCGCTTCCTGCAATCTGAACGCGAAGGTTGATGAGAGCTGGGCTATAAGTTCGTTCATATCTATGTCGGCGATCTGCAGGGCAGCCCTGCCCGAACGGGAGAGCTTCAGAAGCCCTTTGAGCAGGTTATCCATCTGACGGGCACTGGTTCTGATGCGGATAATAGATTTTTCCATTTCCGGAAGCTCTGTCTGAAGCGTTTTTTTAAGTTCGGCGCAGTCCTGACCTATATCAAGCATGCGGGCAAGTTCCTTTAGCGAGTAATCCAGCTCGCGACTGAAGCCGTCTACATTAACAAGCGGCGATCTCAAATCGTGCGATGCGACATAAACAATCTGCTCAAGCTCCTTGTTCTTGGCGTCAATCGCAGCCTGAATCCGCTTGATCTCCGAAATGTCGATAGTAATTGACAAAGTAGCAGGCTTGCCGGCAAATTCTATCCGCTGGCCGGATAACATGACGTTACGCACATCCCCGGCTCTGTTCCTGATTGTTAACTCCATCGAATCAACTGCGCCTTTTTGTTTCAGATCGGTACGTATTTTTTGCCTGACTTCAGCATCCGTTATGATACCCAGCTCATCCGGTGTACGTCCGATTATCTCAGAGGCATCAAGTGCGAAGCTTTCACAATGCGCGCGGTTCACCATAAGGTAGCGCCCATCCTGACCGATGACTGTGCACTCATAAGGGGCAAGTTCAAAGAGCGTCTTAAATTGTTTTTCGCTCTCGCGCAGCGCATCCTCCGCCTGCTTGCGCTCGGTAATGTCGCGCGCGATGCCGCCAAATTGGGTCACATTACCCATAGAGTCTCTGACCGGACAGGCACTTGATGTGTGCCATCGCCATGAGCCGTCCGCATGTCTGACACGATACTCCACCTCTTCCTGCGGTTCTCCGGAATCCATCAGTTTCCGAAGGATTGCATAGCAGGCGGGCAGATCGTCGGGATAGACAAATTCCGTAAAGGAATGACCTTCCACCTCCCCCGGCGCATGCCCGAGAATTCTTGTCCATGCCGGGGAAACAAACGTGAACACACCGTCTGCGTTGAGAGTGTAAATGATATCGTGACTGTTGTCGACAAGCTGGCGATACTTTTTTTCGCTTTCCAGCAAAGCCTCCTCGCTGCGCTTTCGGTCGCTTATGTCACGGGCAACTGCATAAATATCTTTTCCATAAGGAAAAGACCGCCATTCAATCCAGCGGTATGATCCGTCCTTATGCAGATAACGGTTGACAAAATTATGCACTCTCTCATTTCTACCCAGTTTTTCAAGTTCTTCAACCGTTCTGTCAATATCTTCACTGTATACAAAATCCATGAAATTGCGGCCGATCAGTTCACTGACAGGATATCCAAGTGTTGTTTCCCACTCCCTGTTAAGCCTGCGGAAAACCCCTTTGATGTCGCAGATGCAAAGCAGATCAAGCGAACTTGAAAAGTACCTGTCAAGTTCGTCCAGACTCTCCCGCAGACGGAATGTCATTGTGTTGAATGCTGTAGCGAGAGTCATAATCTCACGGGGCCCGCAGACCTCAGCCTTAAGCCAGATTTCTCCTTCGCCGATTCTGCGGGCAATACCGGTGATCTGTTCAATGGGTTTTTTCAGGATCATGTTGAGGAGTATGACTGTGAAAAAACTCAATCCGATTATAAGTGCAAGCGCCTGGATAATTGTCTGAAACAGAAGCTTTGAGAGCATTGTCTGAATTGACTCATCAGTAGTATAAATTACCAGTTCACCAAGCTCCCAGTTTTTACCACTGTTGTCTTCATGGTATATTTTAATCTTCGGTTTTTCTTTTCCGTCCAGATTTTCAGTATTTTCATTATTCCGGCCGCTTAGCGCATGTATTTCACTTTGGCGGTTTGCGGCAACGCCAGTCCAGAGTTTACCATCCTGTAAAACGACGATGCCTGAAAGATAGGGGTTTTTTATCTCCTGCAGCAGCAGATTTTTCACCACATTTTCATCAAGATTCCAGAATGGAAGCGATATCTGAAAGGCAAGTCTGCTTGAAATCTGTTCAATTTCACGGTCCATCCGTTCAACTTCCCTTGACCAGATGATCCTGTAGGAGATGAAACCATTTACCGCCATGATCACTATTATTGCTATAATGTGAACAAAGATGATACGCTCATAGATTGTCGATGTCTTCTTACGCATGATTCAACAGCACCCATAAAAAGGATGTATTCTTAGCCGCCGGACAGGTTCTTCATGTTAATGTTAAGAGTTGAAAATGTCAAATAAAATATCTCCGTGCAGTGCAATGCTGACCGTGAGTGATACATATTCGTCTAAAACCCTGAAAATGCTTCCGCTGAACAAACGGTATTGAATTGCTGTATCAGGGAGTATATAATTAAACTTTAACCGGGATATTCGTTTCTATGCTGCGGCTGTTTCAACAATTGACATCTGATATAAAGTGCTTCAGCGGAAAGATTATTTTACATGATGCTTCTTTATTGCTCCAAACAACCGGCTCATTAAAATTATAGAAAGAAACGGCCATGAATAAACTGTATTCACATATTCTGTTACTGTTGTCTATTCCGTGTATTCTATTTGCAAGAGACACAGTAAGAGTCGGCACGTTCATGCTCCGTCCATTCATGATGGAGGGACAGGATAAAAGACAGACGGCCGGTGTTGCCGTTGATTTCTGGGAAAAATATGTGGCGCCAGAGATGGATGTCGATATTGATGCATCAGGGCCTTTTCCGATAATGAGGACACAGAAGATGCTTGAGGACGGGGATATTGATGTAATTTGCAATATGACAAAAATTCCCGAGCGCGAAGAAAAATTCATTTTCTCGGCGCAACCGCTTTCCGAGATAGCGATCAGTATTGTTGTCCTTAAGGAAAGCCGTCTGAAGAAAGTCACCTGCCGGGATGATCTTTACAATTTAAGAGTAGTCTCACTTGAAAAAACATTCATTCCACCTCTTCTTGCAAGTGAAAAAATAAAGATCGAACTGGTTTCCGGCGCGGATTTTTTCCAGAGGTTTATTGAAATGCTTGAGGCCGGGCATGCAGACGCATTTCTTCATATCAACAATTACTCTCTCAGATATGAATTGGCGCAGTTCGGAAAAACAGACTCATACAGAATAATTGCACTGCCGGTGGATAAAGTCAAGGTGTACTGTGTATTTACTAAATCAGAAAGAGGTTTAATGCTTTCCAAAAAATTTGATGCTGTAAACAGATCTCTTTTCAAAGCGAGGGTATACGACAGCCTCGCCGAGGAAACGATAAAATAAAAAGTGATTTCCAGGAAATTATACACGGCCTCCGAATCAGGCATCACCGCAGCATATCATCAGGCAGCCGTCTGGAAACTTTTTTCGCCCCGTGCAAAGGCCTGACTTGATTGACAGACTGGGTACGCCCGAGCAGATCAGTCTCAAGCCTGGACTTTTTATCCATGGATTTCCCTTTTACCGTATTGACAACTTTGGTCTGAAAATCGGCCGCTGTGAAAAGCAGGCGGAATGTTTTTCCGACCATATGAGCGCCTTCGCCAGCACCATTCTCATCCGGAAACTTATCCGTCTGTCCGTATACAAACCACCCTGTGTCTGATGTCTCGTTTGTCCAGACAATCGATGCCTCCCAGCGCATGGACTTGCCGCCAAAAGGAAGGGACCAGTCAGTTGAAAACCTGACAGGTGTTGACCAGTTTACAAGATCCTCTGATGTCACAAGCCACATTCCACCCATACCTACAACACCTGCTGAAGTATAATCGTATGTACCCAAAGGCATCAGATAACGATTTATTTTGGCACACCATACAGGATGTCCTTCAAGAGCATCACCCTCAACTCCCATTATGTCAACTCCTGACAATACCGGAACATCCCGTCCTCCGTCTGATGGCAGTGAAAAGGAGGTTCCGCTCCATTTCAGACACTCAGACAGTTTAAGAGAATCACCCTCAATTGGAATCCGTGCCAGACAGATTCTCACCGGTGCATAATTGATCCGGCTGTGATCAGTATAAACAATGTAAACAAATCTTCCATCCGCAGAGGCCACCACACCCGGTTCAGAGATTCCCTGATCAGCCGGGGCGCTGTCGCCTTCAATTTTTGCATTGGCGCACACAAGCAGACGCTGCCGGTTTCTCCATGTTTTTCCGGAATCCAGTGAAACCGCGGCACCGACACTTGCATAAAATCCCGGAATCAATGTTCCGGGAATATTGGGCAGATTTTTGTGATCTTCCGCATGATAAAATCCCCATACTTTGCCTTTGGAATTAACCCATGTGCCGCTCATGCCTGCATATCCGTTTTCCCATGAGCTTGTACTCACAGGTTTCATAACCTCAGTGATTTTTTTGAAAGATGTAAACGTCTGCGGATTTCCGCCCTCAAGCAGCCATGTTGAAATACCTCCGGATATAAGCAGATTCAGAGACGACTGAACAGACGGCATCCGTGTGGTTCCTTCATCAGGGAAATAGTCTAAAAGCGGGCCGTCTGGTCCCTGCGGACCATCTTTGGCCAGTAAAAGATCCTTTTCCTGACCTAATATCATAAATGGTTTGGAACCGAAGTACAGTGTATCCTGAGCCATAGTAAATATAAACATCAACAGCAGCAGCACAATCTGTTTCATTTTTATTCCTGTAAACGAAAGGTGATCAGGTATTATTTTGTGCTTAATATAAATAGTTTCTCTTCGGTCATCAATATAATGGCTGTTATCAGGCTTCATTTTTATCATCACACAACATTCAATCTCTTTACTGGAAGATAAAATGCATTTTTTTCCATCACACAATATGTGCAGATCTTTGTTTCGCAGCCATATAGAATAGAACGTACAGCCAGTATACTTTGCCTGCAAAAAATTATTTCAGTACTACCTTGTGTAATCAATTATCTTTGAGAAACGCTAAAAGCTGATTTCAATAAATCAAACTATTACAGCTGTTAAAAAACCCAGATCAATATCTGTAACAATGGAGGTACTGCAATGATTTTAAGGAAAATGTGTAATTTTTTCAGCATTTTGCTTGTGCTGACAACTGCACTTTTTGCCCAGACTGAGCTTATCCGGAATGGAAATTTTTCAGGCGGCTCTGCAAACTGGAATCTTGGAAAATATGGAGGGAGCTCAAGCGGTTCAGTAAACAGCGGAGAGTACGCTATTACAGTTTCAGCTGCAGGAACTGAATACTGGAATGTTCAGTTTACACAAGGGACGCTTTCGCTTGTGCAGGGTAAAACATACAAGTTCAGTTTTGATGCCTATAAAGGGAATCAGAACAGCGGGACCCAGATTATGCAGGTAAATATCGGCCAGTCTGGAAGCCCCTATACATCCTATTTTGGAACACAGAGTAAACTCATAACTCTGACAGCCACAAAAACGCATTATACCTACACTATTATTATGACAAATGCAAGTGATGCAAATGCACGTGCAGAGTTTAACTGCGGAAATTCAACCGGTGGTTATTATATTGACAACGTAAGTCTTTACGAAGAGACAGCCACAACACCGCTTCTCAGTGCCTTGCCGATTTCAATTGACTTTGGCAGCGTCATAACCGGTTCATCGAAGGTAATGAATATAACGTTGCAGAATAGAGGAACTGCTGCAACAACTGTAAGTGCAATACAGACTTCATCGTCAGTTTTTACTGCAGGCCTTACTGTGCCGGCAACAGTTCCGGCATCTGGAAGCGCCACACTTGCAGTTACCTTTTCACCATTGACAGCAGGTACTGTTTCAGGAACTGTGACAATTTACAGTGACGCATCGGATAATCCGATCATTACAGCAAACCTGACAGGCTCTGCGTCCCTTCCAGGAATCGGAATATCTCCATCATCGCTTGTTTTTTCGTCTGCCCCCGGAGTTGCCGCTAAACAGACAATTTCACTGTCCAATTCCAGTTCAGTTCCAATAACCTGGAGTCTTGTAAGTAACAGCGCATGGGCCACGGCTGCACAGAATTCCGGGAGTATAGCGGCAGCATCACAGGCCGTCTGCACTGTAACAGTAAACAGTGCTGTTCAGGGTGTCTTTTCAGGCAGCCTGACACTGACACATTCGGCATCGAACCAGCCGTCTCCAATGTCAATAGCTTTATCTTTTACAGTAACTTCCGGATATCAACCGACAAGTCCCTTTATTCTTAATCCGGAACTTGGAATTGATTTTGTACGCAACATTGCCGCATTCAGGTCAAAAGCGCGGGATAATGTCAATGGCGGATATTACACAAATATCAACCGGCAGGGATATTCCACAGGGGCCAATGAGAAAGCGCTATGCGGACAATCACGTATTTCATACGCATTTACACGTGCATTCATGCTTACAGGTGACGAGCAGTATCTTGAAATGGCGCATCATGCGCTGAAGTTCCTTTATACACACGGCTGGAATAACGGCTGGTATTTCATCACTGACTCTACTGGAAATTATATGGACCACTGGGGACATAATGACTGGTGGAGTTTTCAGCAGCACTACGCATTAATCGGCATCTCCGCAATGGTTGAAGCAACAGGCGGCCGGATGAACTGGAATGACGGAATGGAAAGCGACCACACCTGGCTTATGCGCGGCGTCAATTCAAACTATGCAAAACTCTGGGATGCACGCCCTGCGACAAAAGGGTATTACAACTATTCCAACCGGGCCTGGACAAACAAATGGGGAAAAGGGTTCACTCCTACTGTTGACGGAGTGACAACACATGGACTGCTCATGGCACTCATGTACGACTCTCTGATCCATAAACAGCGTCTTATTGAGCTGGCCGATAATATTGTCGATCACATGGTGGGAAGCATGGCCGCAGCCGCTGCGGGTTTTCCTGAAAACTACGATGCAGACTGGAACATTGACAACAGCAGTACAGGTATGGATATCGGTCATGGTTATAAAACTGCCTGGGTTTTACAGCGTGCATATCTGCGCAATCCTGATCACCCCGAGTACCTGGCCGGTGCACAGGCACTCATGCAGAACCTCTATGATCACGGATGTTACGATAGTGTCAATGGAGCCCCCTATTCTTATCTGAACTGGAAGACAGGCGCTGTTACAAGTACCAATAAAGATTTCTGGATGACAGAACAGGGATTTACTTCCGGCATTATGAGTTATTACACAGCGACTACGCAGACGCAGCGTGATATGTATATGCGCGTTGCAGATGGTTCAATAAACTTTTTTATGGATCATCTTATTGATCCGGTCTATGGCGAAGCATACAATGTTGTCAGTAAAGACGGCTCTACAGTTGTAGATGCCAATAAAGGCGGACTTTTCACCGCAGGATACCATTCATCAGAACTTGGTTATTATGCGTATCTGTACAGTTCGCTTTATTATCATAAGTCACCTGTACAGCTTTACTACTACTATCCTCAGGAAAATACTGAACGTACATTTAAACTTACCCCGATTGCCATTGAAGAGAATGTATTAAAAATAACAGCCGTAACACTTGACGGCGCACCATATACTGATTTTAACAGTGACACCCGCACCTTGCATCTTGCTGCGGGTGTCGGCGGTAAATTCAAGGTCACATTCGGTTTCACTGCTGCACCGACATTTGCCATAAGCGCAACAGCTGGAAATGGTGGTGCGATCTCTCCATCCGGATCAGTGGCAGTAGTTGAAAACAGTTCAAAGACATTTACAATTACTCCTGCAGCCGGATACACACTCAGTGACGTTCTTGTTGATGGTGTCTCTGCCGGTGCATTGATATCATATACATTCTCAAATGTCACTGCTGACCATACGATTTCTGCTTCATTTTCGGCTCTTCCAGTCTTTACAATTACAGCATCAGCAGGCAGCGGGGGAACAATTTCTCCATCCGGAACAACATCTGTTCTTCAAAACAGTTCAAATGCATTTACAATTACACCTGATGCCGGTTACTCTGTAAGCGATGTGCTTATTGACGGTGTTTCCGCTGGTGCTGTCACTTCATATACATTCTCAAATGTCAGTGCAGCTCATACAATCAGTGCTGCGTTTTCAATGATTTCATCAACCGTATATCAGATCAACTGCGGAAGCGCAGGCGCCGCATTACCCTATTCTGCCGATCAGTATTACAGCGGCGGTACAATGCATGCGGTGACAAACACGATCGACCTTAGCGGTGTGACAGATCCTGCTCCCGCGTCTGTTTACAAGAGCGAACGCTACGGAAACGCCACCTACACGATCCCCGGCCTTGCTGCAGGAAACAATTACAAGATACGCCTTCACATGGCGGAACTCTATCAGACCGCAGCAGGAAAACGAAAATTCAATGTATCTATAAACGGTACTGCCGCATTGTCCAATTTTGACATTTACGCCACAGCAGGCGCCCGTTACAAGGCTGTTGTCCGCGAGTTTACTGCAAATGCAAACTCATCCGGAAATATCGTGATTGTATTTACAACAGTTACTGACAATGCAACTGTTTCCGGTATCGAAATCATAGCAGCTGCACCAAACAATGCCCCCGCCATTGCAACAGCAGCGACAGCTTCACCTGATACTGTTATGTCAACCACCACAGCGCTGTCAGTGCTTGGCTCAGACGACAACGGTGAAGCGAACCTCACCTATACCTGGGCCGCAACAGTAACACCGGGCGCAACCGTTACATTCAGTAAAAACGGCACAAACGCAGCGAAAACAACTGTTGCAACGTTTACAAAAGCAGGAAGCTACACATTTCAGGTAACTGTTAAGGACGCCGGAAATCTTACGGCTACAAGCTCTGCAACTGTTACTGTCAGTCAGACCGCTTCCGGCATAACAATTTCCCCAGCCAGTATGACTCTTGACACATCGGCTAAGCAGCAGTTCAGTGCCGCGGTACTGGATCAATTTGCAAATGCAATCCCGTCAATGCCTGTTGCATGGAGTGTGAGCGGCAATGGAACGATAAATACCGCAGGTCTCTTTACAGCAGGGACTGCGGCCGCAGCCGCGACTGTCAGTGCG
>Ga0209373_10002991_pt1 | contig 16229 bp, 10 predicted proteins | sample Higcelweek5metaG_FD_187173 | JGI IMG/M metagenome (GOLD analysis project Ga0209373, IMG submission 187173) | Freshwater pond sediment microbial communities from the University of Edinburgh, under environmental carbon perturbations - High... | ecosystem: Environmental > Aquatic > Freshwater >... | reverse complement strand
AGGTAATCAATGATTAGAAATAGGAAATCATTGACGAAATACGCGTTTTTTCATCAATGATCTGCATACTAAATCGACATAAACCGTCCGTTTGGTATGTATAATTATGTGATGCCCCTTGGATTCTTTTCGTTGATATATATCGCATTCAGTTCTGCGACAGCAGGACAAACCAAATCATACGACAATGCGTTTTCTTCCGGCTCGCGCAAACCCCTTCCGAGCGACGAAGACCATGGTGTGGAGCGATTCCGAGGACCGAATGTTCGAGGTGCTCCTCATCATGTGTCAGAGGTGCGACACAACATGCGTCGTCATCGCTCACCTTCTTCTCCCACTTTGCACTGTCCTCTCCTCGCGCCACCAACGATAATACAAATCGGAGGTGATACGAATGAGCAAAGAATTTCAAATGGAAGTTATCGGGCATTTTTCAAACACACAGGGTTTCGCCGTCCAAGTAGATCCCTCTTTTCGCGACGGACTTCGGGGACTCGAAGAATTTTCCCATGTGATGATCATCTGGGTTTTCGACAAGCTCGATTGGGATGGGCAGACAATGGTTATTCCGCCGCCCTATCGGAAGCTGACGCATGAGATCGGAATTTTCGCGACTCGGTCGCCGTTTCGACCGAATCCAATCGGCTTAACGGTCAGCCGCGTACTTTCCATCGACCCGGAAACCGGTGTAATCGTCCTCGACTGGACGGATGCGGACGATGGAACTCCCATCCTGGACATCAAACCGTACCATCCGAGCGACGACATGGTTCGCGATCTCGAGATGCCGGACTGGTGCGCGCACTGGCCGAAATGTCGCGAAGAATCTGGCGATTTCGACTGGGAGAGCGAATTTACCTTCATGGGCTGATGTAGTAAACTTGACGCATGGATACAAATTTCACCTATGTCGAACGCGCGATCGATCTTTTCGAGGACTCACTCCGAACTCCGCAGCCGATCACAACGGCGGCGGACCTATCGCGGCGGGTCGGCTACAGCACGCATCATTTGAACAGCCTGTTCCAATCGCTATGCAACGAGAGCCTGGGGCGCTATCTTCTGCGTCGCAGGCTCTCGACAGCTGCAAACTTCATACGCGAGGGTCAGATGCGACCGACGGAAGCTGGCCTAAGTTTGGGATGGGAGGACTACTCCTCCTTCGCACGGGCGGTGCGAAAAGAATTCGGCGTGCCCCCCTCGCAGATCCGGGAGATCATGCCGCAGTCCTTTCGGCCGGTCATACGCGCGCGCCCAATCTTGCCTAGACTGAGCGATGAAACGATCTTGCACCCCGAAATCCTGCGCGTTGGCCCTCTGCACGTCACCGGCCTTGCATTTTTCATGGGCATGAACGAGAAAGGATTCTACAAGCCGTGGAGAATCTTCGCGCGAAATCGCCCGCAAATCCGAGGAGCCATCGGGGAGGAAACCTATCAGTTCTCATTCTGGGAAGAAGATGCGCCGCCCGAGGACGACGGCCTCTTTATCCTCTGCGCGGTTAAGACGGAAGAACAAGCTTCACAGGCGCCCCTGTATCAATCGCGAAAAATCGACGCGATGACCGTCCTGTCCTTCCGACACAACGGTCCGGTCGAGACCATCTACCATACCTACCAGCGAATCTTCGACACATACCTGCCGACAAGCCCTTATCGCCTGGCCGGCAACTTCGAATATCAAGTCTACGAAGAAGACGGTTCAATCCACATCTGTCTGCCGATCGAACAGGAAACAAATTCATATAAAATGCACTGACAGTTCTAGATAAACCATCAGTGCATTTTTCGAGCAATACAGGATGTGCTTCATACACCCAAAGTTTGGCACAGAAAAACTAATCTTGAGACAATCCATTCGCAGTGGCGATGGCCAACTCAACAAGAAACTAAGTGTTCTCCTAACTACCGGAACGCTCAAACCCAATTCAGCGCGACGAAGAGAATTTGAGGCGCGTCTCCGCAGGAGCGAAGCGACGAGGACCCACGCGCTGAGAATTTTATGAGGAGCACCTTCCGGCTCGCACAAACCCCTTAAGCGCCGATGACCATGATGCGGAGCGATTCCGAGAACCGAAGGTTCGAGGTGCTCCGCGTCTTGCGTCGGAGGCGCACCCACGCGCTGAGAATTCTCTGAATTATACAGTTAACATCGGTATCGTAAGCATGAAAACCGCTCCGATTGTAAGAGTAACTACCGACAGAACAGTGACAATCATACGAATCTTCGTATTCTTGAAGGTTCCGACGATACCCAGGAGGAAGAGCACGACAGAGTAGATAACCGTGACCAAACCTTGCTTGTCTCCTAAGGTATTCGCTTCGGATCCGTCCTTCATAGACTGTTCGCCTTCGGCGTATTTCGCGCTGGCGACTTCATAATACGAGTCGACGAATCCTTCCATCTCAAACGGAGATACATAGAGTTCCTGCGCATCCGCCCATTCGATCGCGGCGCTAAGCTCTTCCGACACATTGTTATACATCGCCGTGTCGATCTTGTACTGAATCATCTCCATTGCTACGGAGTCCCCGTTTGTCTCGGCTGCGTAGAGTTCAACGCGCAAATCGCTGATCTTGTTCCACACATCCATATCCTGAGCGAGCAGCTGTGTTCCCTCATTGTAAAGAGAATTCGCCTCCGCGATCATCGATGTGCTCATCGTGTACTTCTCCGCCTGAACACCGCCATAAAGCGCGGACTGCCATGACGCGTATGCTGTCAACACAGCTGTGATTCCTAAGAATGCCGCGACAACCAGTTCCATGATAAATGCGAGTTTTTCCTTCTTCTTGTCCGCTGCGGACTCCTGTGTGATTTCCTTCTGCTCTTCCATGCGTACCTCCTCTGTGTTGATCCGTCTCGAAAACATCGACACGGTGTTTCCTAAATGTCTGCATCATAAAAATACTAACAGGTACGCAAATAGGAATCAATACGACAAGTCAACCTATTCGCAAAAATACATTCAATGATCACCATCCCATCCATTCCCTTATTTACACTCGAAAAGATCACCCTCATAATCGAGAGAGAAACAGCCTTCCCAAAACGCCGGAGGTTCGTCATGATTCAATTTCGAGATGTGCGCTACCAAACCATACTTGATATCCCTTCTCTCACGATTGAGACCGGCGGTGTTACCGCAATAACCGGCCCGAGCGGAAGTGGCAAGTCCACTCTCCTGAAGTTGTTGAACAAACTCATCTCTCCGACCAGCGGTTCCATACTTCTGGACGGAATCGATCTGTCCAGCATTGATTCCGTACTTCATCGACGGGATGTTGTGATGCTCCGGCAATCCCCTGAGCTTTTCCCCGGAAACATTCGCGACAACCTGGTGATCGGCCTGCGTTTTCGAAAAAATCAACTCCCGCCGGACGAAGACCTTCTTGCAGCATTGCAGACCGTCCGACTCGAAAAGGCACTCGATGCAGATACCAAAACACTCTCCGGAGGTGAGCGTCAACGACTGGCACTTGCTCGCGTCCTGCTTCTTGATGCGAATATTATCCTGTTGGATGAACCGTCGTCGGCGCTCGACGAATCTACGGCGAAGGTGATTTTCGAGACATTAACTTCCTATGCTCGAGACCATCATAAAACACTTATCACCGTCACACACCACGCCGACTTTGCTCAGAGGTATTCGGACCGGGTGATTTCGCTTGTGGGCGGACGCATCGTCGAAGGAGGAGCCGTATGAATACCATTCTGCAATTGACACCCGTTCAGGTAGGCCTCGCCTATATCTTCGTGTTGCTCGTCCTTCTCTTTCTCCGACTGACTGGCATTCGACGCGAAAAGGAACTTCTGATCTCCTCAATCCGTATGACGCTCCAACTGATTCTGGTTGGGTATCTTCTGGTCTGGGTTTTCGCGAATCCACATCCGCTGATTACGGTTCTGATTATTGTGGTCATGGAGAGCTTCGCCGTCTTCACGATCTGGCGCAAATTTCGCAAAGTACTCACCCGCGAGCTCACGAGGGTAATCGCCGGGGCCATGGCGATCGGAACCTTGTCCTGTATCACCTACTTCCTGTTGATCGTTGTGCAAGCCAATCCCTGGTTCAATCCGCAATACTTCATACCCATCGCGGGAATGATGATCGGAAACTCAATGACCGGGATCTCGCTTGCCGTCAAAAACCTGACCGAAGGAATGACCGTACAGCGAAACATCGTGGAAGAAGCACTCGTACTCGGTGCCACCCCTCGCGACGCGGCTCGCGAAATCATGAACGGCTCCTTCGATGCCGCAATCCTTCCGACGATCCATTCGATGGTCGGAATGGGGATCGTCTTTCTCCCAGGAATGATGACAGGTCAAATCCTCTCCGGCACAGACCCGACCACCGCAATCGCGTACCAAATCGCGATCATGCTCGGCATCCTCGGCTCCGTTTCCATCACCGTATTCCTTCTGATCCAATTCGGCTACAAGACCTTCTTCACCGCACAGCAACAGCTACGGCCGTAAGAGACTACACCCGCAGCCACGCTCTTGCACATACTCGTCCACGGGAGAAACAACCCTATCGAGTTGCGTTGAAGATGTAAACCATTCCGTTTCCAAGTCGAAACACACCTTGAAACATGGTAATGATGCCTGAAAACACTTTGCGCATTATTATGGTCCGGAATATCCTTAAGACACCGTTTCGGAGCTGCTTTAGCCATCAGAAAAGGCCTGTTTGTCATTGATTACGTACGAAATCGCTCGGAAATCCCGTTTCGCATGTATAACTATGTGATGCCCTTGATATTTAATCGTTGATACATGCATATGATAACCAACAAAACTCTTTGGACAGCATTTCAACTTTGCACCCGACTTCCGGCTCGCACCAACCCCTTCCGAGCGACAACGACCATGTTGAGGAGCGATTCCGAATTCCGAAGGAATTCGGTGCGACGCAACATGCGTCGGAGGAGCGATGAGGTGCGACGCAACATGCGTCGGAGGAGGACCAACTCCCTCCGAGCGACGAAGAGAATTCGAGGCGCGTCTCCGCAGGAGCGAAGCGACGAGGACCCACGCGCCAAGAATTCTCTGAGGTGCACGTTATAACTATGTTATGGAATCCTCCCGCATAACACAGTCTTTTCAATCCTATAATTTCCCTCTGCTTTCTCCTTGATCTTCTCCTTGCTACGATGAGATCAAGGAAGGTGATCGATATGAGAAAACCGGATTGGAAAAGTCTTCTGAAGAAATTTTGGGACAACCGGAAAGAACGACGGAAACCGCTCTGGACCAGAGCATTGAAGTGACGGAGAAGATATGGCGAAGAAGACATACGTACTTGACACGAATGTCCTGATTCAAGCCCCTCATTCCCTATTGTCCTTTGAAGATAATACCGTAGTCCTCCCGCTGGCTGTGCTCGAAGAACTGGATCGGTTGAAAAGTGAGGACGGTGAACGCGGCAGGAATGCGCGCATGGTCGTTCGTACATTAGATAGCTTGCGAATTGGCGGTTCTTTGACCGAAGGTGTTGACCTTCCCCAAGGCGGCACCTTACGTATTGAAATGAATTGTACCCACGTTGAACTACCGTCTGCCTGGCCTTTGACAAGTGCAGATAACCGTATTCTGCAGGTCGTCAAAGGATTGCATGACCGATCGATTCCCGCGATTCTGGTTAGTCGAGATATTATTGCGCGAATCAAAGCGGATATTCTCGGAATTACCGCGGAAGATTTCCTCACCGATCGCGCACCGGCACCTGAGTATCAATACCGCGGCCGTTCCGATGTGTTAGCGTCGGACGAGGCTCTCGCTTCTTTTCGAAAAAAAGGTCTGCGTCCTGATCAGGTCTATTCATTATCTCAAGACAATTCCATCCTGCCCGTCGAACCGGTGGCGAATGAGTTCTTCGTAATCCGGTCAGAAACCAGCGAAAGCAAGAGCTTCCTCGGGCGGTTCGACGGCGAGAGAATCGTCGCCTTGCAAACCCTTCAGGCTAAGCCGTTCGGAGTCAAACCACGCTCTGCCGGACAACGTTTTCTGCAGGAAGCGCTGATGGCTTCCCCTCGCGAGGCGCCTCTGGTGATCGTCAAGGGAACTGCAGGGACCGCGAAAACATTCTACTCTCTCGCAGTTGGTTTACATAAAATTCTAGAAGAGAAAGAACCGATTTATCGCAGAATTATGGTCAGTCGTCCGAACATTCAATTCGACGAGGAGATCGGATTTCTTCCCGGTTCTGAACAGGAGAAAATCGCGCCCTTGATGCGGCCGATCATTGATAACCTCGAGATTCTGATCGATCATGACGAGAAAGAACGGTACCGGAACGAGAGTGAACTCCGAGGCAAGATTGACGAGATCTTCGACAGAGGCATCATCGCGGCTGAAGCGATGAATTTCATCCGAGGGCGATCAATCGCACAGACGTATCTGATTATCGACGAAGCGCAGAATCTGACACCGCGTCAGGTCAAAGGAATCATCACACGAGTCGGAAGCGGAACGAAGGTTGTTCTGCTCGGCGATCCGGAGCAGATCGATCATCCGCTGCTGGATAACCGCACGAATGGTCTGAGCTATGCCGCCGAGAAAATGAAGGGTAGCGCACTCTGCTGGCAGGTCACGATGAATCCGGATGAGTGTGAGCGATCCGAGCTCGCCTACGATGCCTCTCAGCGCTTATAAAGCGCATGATGCAACAACAAATTCTTATCCACATGTCAGCGCTTATAAAGCGCTTTGCGAAACTAGAAATCTATAGCTACATGTCAGCGCCTTTAAGGCGCATGCTGTAACTGAAAATTCTCAACCACATGTAAGCGCTTGTAAAGCGCATGCTGTAACTCGTAATCTTCCACCACCTGTTTGCACCTTTAGGCAGAATCTTCCGATTCGCTCAAACCCCACTGAGCGACGACGACCATGTTGAGGAGCGATTCCGAGAACCGAAGGTTCGAGGTGCGACGCAACATGCGTCGAAGGAGCGGATGAATGCAAAAAGCGCCTGCACTTTTGAAATGCAGGCGCTTTTCGTTGGATCATTTCTAACTTTAATGTCAGAACGTCACAATTTGGAACGGAACTACATTGTTCACAGCATAGGTATGTGCCGCGGATCCGGTCGCTCCATAAATGGTCAACAGGTTACTCTCTTCGAAGGCCCCTGTTTCGATCGTCGTCACGGTGGGCGGAATGGTTATTCTCGCGAGGTTGCTACAGGTTCCAAAGGCGTACTGTCCAATTCTTGTGACTTTGCTGGGTATGGTAACTTCCGCGAGAAGAGTACACCCGGCGAATGCATTGTCATCAATTTCCGTCAGGTTTGCCGGAAGGACGACGCTTGTCAGCGATTCACACCCAAGGAATGTCGCATCGCCGATATACTCGATTGCACCGGGAAGATTGATCGAGGTCAATTCCTTACAAGAATTGAAAGCGAACGCTCCGATCGTTGTTAAGCTGTTGGGAATATTTATTGTTTCCAGCGCTAAACAGTTGCAGAAAGCATCGTTGCCGATTTCGGTAAGCCCGGTCCCTTGAATCGTAACATTTGTTAGTTGATAACAATCCCGGAAGGCAGCATTCCCAACAATCTTTACTGACGAAGGGATTGTAACTCCAAGGATATAATCATTGTTGGAGAACGCATAGTCGTCGATCTTTGTCACGGGTCGCCCATCCGCTGTAGCGGGAATGGTCACAACTTTTTCAAATCCGTAGTAGGCAAAGAGGAAGCTTCCACCGACGCCGCCATCGTAAAAAATGAATTCTTCAATATCTTCGAGATTATAATACCCCGCGGGATCCGTCGCGTCCCCAAAGACAGCTGAGAACGAATTCCCATCGATATCAATAATGAGTTCGGTAGGGTTTACGACTCTTTCGTGATAAACATCGCGACATGCGATATCCATCGAGCGTAATACGAAACGCGCCAACATAATTTTGGCATTCTCGTTTCCGCTGCCACTGATGATCACTTCCTCCAGCGCAGAAAGATCCGGATCATAACCGAAATCCGCGACATACGTCAATGCTGCGTCTACCTTCTGACGAGTCGTCATCGAATCGTTGATCGAGCTCGCGATAAATGCGTCGACTTCATCGCACAATTGCCGGATCGCGTAGTCCCACAACTCTACCTCGTACCAGAGCGTATAACCGTCAACAGTAATCTTGATCTCAACCGTTCCGAATACATAATCCTGGGTTGTGTAGTCATAGTCGATACCGGTAGGATCGGTTGTAGCCCATGCGCCATCTCCCTCTCGTACCCAATAATAGGTAACAAGTTTCGGAGTTACGACACCGTTGGCGTCGACCTGCACGATCTGCTCACCTTCCACTTCGTACACCGGTGTTCCCTGGTTGCCGATGAGCGGGATCTTGACCGATTGTAAGAAGTCTGTCGGAATCGAGGTATAGGCCTGATGTGCCTTCTTCAACGCGAAAATATCCGCGTCACTTGTGAGTAGTTCCGGATCCGGTGCAGCCAGATGCGTATTCTGTGCCGGTGCTGTATAGGACCCGCGCGAAATGCCGTAGGCACTACAGATCTCCTTGAATTCGTTTGAATTCGCAAATCCGGCGAAAACCGACTCCATCGATGCGCCATTCTTGAGCTTCAGCTCCCAGTAACGAAGACCCTCGGCGTCCGATGAACGACCGAGCAGAGCCCCGTACAGATGGTCCGTATATACGACGGGGGTCAATTCCATCCCTAAGAACTCAGCGCTGAAGAAGAATCCGTAAGCCACGCCGATGCCCGTATTTCTGCCTTCGATCAATTGTCTTGTCCATTCGGATATGCCGGCATTCTCGCCGTCACGCCCAAGGCACTCGGTATACATCCGAAGGGCAAAGGCTGTTATCTGGGAACTCTGCGCCAGAGGAAAGGACGCGGAGTAGTAACCCTGAACGATTCCGTAAGAATCACAGATTCCACGGAACTCGACCGAGTTCGCGAAACCGGCGAAGATCTCCTGGCGACTCGTACCCTTATTGAGTTCAGAGAGCCAGTTCGCTTTTCCGGTCGGCTCCGCGTTTCTTCCCAGCATCAGTCGATAGAGATCGTTGACAAATGTCTCGTTCGACGGATTTCTCGTCGTGTATTCCGTACTGAAGAGGAACCCGTAGGCCGTCTCAATCGCGGTCTTGTTGTGTCCTGCAAGTCCCGATCTCCAGAACTCTCTTCCGGCTGCGTCTGCTGTTCGTCCGAGCGCGATCTCATAGCACCGATTGACAAATGCCGTCACCGGGTCAACTGCCGACTCCTCTGCCGACGGGAGCTGAATTTCTACCGTTTCCGTCGGCACCGTGACGCCTTCGGAATAAACGGTCTCTTCAGATCCCGGAGTGGATACCGGCACCGTAACTTCGGTTGAGGGCGAAGTCACCTCTGTCGACTCTTCCGTAGGAATCGTTTCCTGTGATCCGGTTTCCATGTTTGTCGGAATCGTTGTAGGCTCAGATCCCTCCAGAGACTGCTCGGTTGATGCCGTTGTCTGCTCCTCTGCGAGCAGAACCGAGGAGAGTCCAACCGCTGTCGGGACCATCGGAATGCTCATTGCCATAGCGGCACTGATGATGATCCCACCAATTTTTGTGATCAGCTTCTTGTTCATTTTTTCTACCTTCCTTTTCTTATTTATATCGTCATTCTGTCTGCCCAAGTTGTTTCGTTTCGTGTGCGCCCACTCGACGCGAGAATTGACGGACATCCTCTTTGCTATGACATATTTTTGAAGTCTACTGTCTGTGATGCCGTTCATATCCTATACGAGCATTCTCAGGTTTTTGTTACAGAATCAGGATCATTTAAAATGTTATGACCCGAAACGGAATTTTGCTACTCGATGCATATGTCTGTGCTTTGGATCCGGTTGCCCCACAGATCGTAAGGACCGTGCAATCTTTGAAAGCACCTAAACTGATTGATGTTACAGACGGCGGAATCACGACTTCCTCCATCTTGAAACACGCCCAGAATGCGTTGGATCCGATCGTTGCTGTCTTACTGGGAAGAACAATTTTTTCCACATTCGTGCAGAACGCGAATGCATAAGGCTCGATGTCCGTGAGATTCTCCGGCAATACAACCGAGGTCAGCGAGTCGCATGCGTAGAAGGTAGAATCCTTTATCACCGTGACACCGGCAGGAATTGTGATCGATTGAAGGCTTCCACAATACATGAATGCCTCTGCTCCGAGAACGAGAAGGCTAGTCGGGAGCGATACCGTCTCAAGATTCTCGCAATCACGAAAGGCTTGACTGCCGATCTCTTTCATTTTCGAACCATTGATTGTGACTTTTACAAGCCCGCTGCAATCCTTGAATGCTGAAGTGGCAATGGTTTCAACCGTGCCTGGCACATTGATCTCCCGAATACTATCAATAAAGGCAAACGTCTCGCTAGCAATCGTAGTGACCGGAAGATAATCTCCCGTTGAAGGTATGTTCACGATTGTGTCGAAACCGTTGTACTGGTACAAAACGCTTCCACCCATTTCGTCGTAATAGAAAAGAAATTCTTCTACACTCTCCAACAAATAATACGATGTGGGATCGAATTCATCGCCAAAATATGCCGAATATGGTGCTCCGTCCATGTCAAAGATCAATTCACAGTCGTGATCACCAAAATACGGGTATTCAACGCGGCAGGCGATCCCCATCGACTGAAACACTAGTCTTGCCAGATTGGCCGCAGCATACTTATCTCCGCCGCCGGTAACAACAAGTTGTTCGGGCATATGATAACCTTCATCGTAGCGAAAGTTTCCCACATATGTGAGAACCGTCTCAGCTTTCTGCCGGGTGGTCATCGAAGTGTTGATCGACGATGCAACAAATGCGTTTATTGTGTCGTTCATTATTTTCACGGCGTAGTTCGCTACTTGTACGGTGTACTTGAACGTCTTACCGTCTACAGTAATCTTGATGGTTGATATTCCGAATCTGAATCCTTCATCATTGCTTTTGGGAGTTACCAATCCGTTCGCATCGATCTGAATATTATCCCCTCCGGTGATCTCATAGACGGGTGTCCCAAGATACCCAACAATAGGTATTTTTACAGAACGCGGGCAATCCGCAGCAATGGAGGTAGATCCATCTAATCTTGGATCCAGTGCGTAAATAACCCCGTTCGTTCCTAACATTTCCGGGTCCGACGCGCTACGGTGTGTGTTCTGACTCGGCGCGGCATAGGTCCCGCGCGAAATTCCATACGCATTGCAGATCCCCTTGAATTCTTCCGAGTTCGCGAATCCGGCGAAAACCGACTCCATCGATTCACCGCTCTTGAGTCGGAGCTCCCAGTCGCGAAGTCCGCCCTCGTCTGCGTTACGGCCGAGCATAGTACGATACAAGCGCTCGGCAAATGCGCGTGGCTTCAGATTCATATTGAGAAACTCCGGGCTGAAGAAGAATCCGTAGGCAACGCCGACACCCGTATTCCTGCCTTCGATCAATTGTCTCGTCCAGTCCGAGATACCGGCATTGTCACCGTAGCGACCGAGGCACTCGGTATACATCCGAAGGGCAAATGCTGTAATCTGGGAGCTCTGCGCCAGAGGAAAGGATGCGGAGTAGTACCCCTGCACAATTCCATAGGAATCACAGATTCCACGAAACTCCACCGAGTTCGCGAAACCGGCGAAAATCTGCTGGCGGCTCGAACCCTTACTGAGTTCAGAAAGCCAGTTCGCTTTGCCGGTCGGATCCGCGTTGCGCCCCAGCATCAGTCGGTAGAGATCGTTGACAAACGTCTCGTTCGACGAGCTTCTCGTCGTGTATTCCGTGCTGAAGAGAAACCCGTAGGCCGTCTCGATGGCTGTCTTGCTGTGACCTGCAAGTCCCGATCTCCAGTATTCTCTTCCGGCCGCGTCTGCCGTGCGTCCGAGCGCGATCTCGTAACATCGATTGACGAATGCCGTCACCGGGTCTGTTACTGACTCCTCGACAAACGGGGTTTCCGCTGTTGTGGTCTCGGTAGGTACGGAGGTTTCCTCCGGAGTTTTTGTCGTTTCCGTGGCCGGTGGTGTGGTTTCTGTTGCCGTCATATCTGTTGAGGGTGTTGTCTCTTCTGTCGACGTTTGCGCAGGAATCGTTTCCTGGGGAACAGATTCCATGTCCGTCGGAATCGTTGTCGGATCGGCCGCGTCAGGAATCTGTTCTGTCGATGTTGTTGTCTGCTCTGCGGCCATCAGAACACTTGAGAGTCCAACAGCCGTCGGAAGCATCGGAACGCTCATCGCCATCGCGATACTTAGTACGATCCCGCCTGTTTTTGCAATCAATTTCTTGTTCATTTCATTCCCTTTCTGTATGTTCCCGGTTCATTCTTTTTGTCATCGCCTGCTGCACTGGTATCTTTTCGAGCGTTATCCGAAGATGAAAGCGAGTCCTCTTTTGCTGGCATAGGCTTCGGCAGCCGAACCGGCGCTTCCATAGATTGTCAAATTCGAACTCTGCGGGAAGGCATTGTCTGCGATTGACGTTACGGTAGCAGGTATCAACACCTTCGTAAGCCCCAGACACCCTCCGAAAACACTCGTCGGGAGGACGGTCAGTTTTGACGGAATCGCCACCTTGATCAGTGAGATACACCCGCTGAATGCGCTGTCTCCGAGTGTTGTCAGATTCTTTGGCAGTTTCAGCTCCGTGATCCCCATACATGTGGAGAAGGCGGATTTGCCGATTATCGTTACGGAATCAGGAATTTGAACGTTTTTGAGGCTGGCACAGAAAAAGAAGGCACTGTCACCTATTTCGAGAAGGCCTTCGGGTAAATTGATCGTCCGAAGCAACACACAAAGACCGAATGCTCCCATGCCAATCCGTGTCGTTTTCGAGGATAACGTGGCGGTGTTGAGTTGTAAGCAACCGAGGAAGGCAAACTCGTCAATTGCGGTGACGGATTCGGGCAATACGACGCTCAATAGTAACGTGTTCTGGGTGAAAGCATACTTGCCGATTCCTGTTACCGGCTTTCCGTCAATCGTTCCCGGAACGGTCAAATTCTCAGAAAACCCATTGTAACGGACGAGCGTCAAGCCGCCTTTGCCGTCGGATGTTGTCTCGAAATCCGCAACGCGACGGAAATCATAGTACCCGAGCGTCGTGTCCTTGTTTCCCAGCGAATAGGCAAATGTCGCATTTTCCAAACGAACCAGCTGTGTGTATTCTTTGCTTGCAAGGTCTTGTATAGGCCTTGTGGTGACGCCGACTCTGGCGCATATATTGGTGAAAAGCAAATATCTTGTCTTGATTGTTCCCATTCCAGTCGCGAGCATCTCCTCGAGCGTATCCCATGCATCACTTACCGGGAAGGAAGTTGCAAATCGTGCGATCGTATCGACCTTTCCGTAATTATCCATTCCCGTCGTAATCTTCTGATTGATGAACTGTAGAATGCGATTCTCTGCTTTGGCTCTGACAAAATTCTCAAGTGTGACGGCAACGACGATCTTCGTGTTTCCAGCTGTTACCTCGATCTTGGTTTCCCCGAAATTGTGAATGGTCTCGACGGTTTCGTTCGGGTCTCCGAAAGATTTTGTAGAGGACTTGGAGGTTCCATCCGGGTAATCAATGCGATACCACGTAACCGATCTCGGTCGAATAACACCTTTTGTGTCGACCGTGACTGTGCTCCCGGATATCACCCTATATGTGATCGCGCCAGAGTAACCCGTGACCTTCAACGGGAACGAACTGGCATAGTCTGTAGGAATACTAAGATTCTGCGAATATTTCGAATCAAGCGCGTACAATGTCACATTCTCCGCATTGATCTCGATCAATTGATGCGGGTTCTCCGGGACCGCGTAAGTTCCTCGAGAAATGCCGTACGTGCCACAAATCGCTGAGAATTCCGCGGAGTTCACAAATCCGGCAAAGACACTCTCCATTGACGAACCGGACTGTATGGCAGCCGTCCAGCAAGCGTAACCCGTCGGGTCGGGATCACGATTCAGGAAAGTACGATAGAGAGTAGTTACATAGTCCGATGCGGATAGATGCTTTCCCAGGAATTCATTGCTGAAGAAGAATCCGTACGCGACACCTGCTCCGGTCTGGTTTCCGGTCATGAGCTGACGTGTCCAGTCCGATACGCCGGTATTATCGCCGCCGCGACCCAAGCAGACTGTATAGAGTCTAAGGACAAAACCGGTGATCTTGCTACTCTGCGCTACGGAATATCCGGGCATATAGTAGCCCTGCGTGACTTGATATCCATCGCATATTCCGCGAAATTCTACTGAGTTCGCGAACCCGGCAAAGATGGCCGTCCGGTCCGCGCCACGGTTCAGTTGCCCGACCCAGTTATCACGACCTATGGGATCCGCGTTTCTTCCCAGCATCAGCCGGTAGAGATTCTCAACATAGGCTTCATTTCCCAGATTCTTGTTCGAGTATTCGGGACTAAAGAGAAACCCAAATGCCGCCTCTATGGCTGTCAGTGAGTGACTTGTAAGACCATCGACCCAATGACTGAAACCGACGGCATCCGGATCACGCCCCAGAGTAATCTGATAACATCGCGTGACAAAGCCCTCAACACCCGTGAGGCTTGCGTAGCTAGATACGGGCACGGACGGTTCGGTCGGATCCATGGGAGAAGATTCCACGGTTTCTCCCGTCGTTGTCGCGGCAGTCGTTTCCATCGTAGTCTCCACAGGAATTTCTGCCGTGGGCTCTGACGTATTATCTACCGGGATTTCTGTTGTGATCTCTGACGTGGGCTCTGAAGTGGGCTCTGACGTGGGCTCTGACGATGTTTCCACCGTAGTTTCTACTGGAACATCCGCCGTAGTCTCTGTTGCTACATCTATAACATCATTACTCGCACCATTCACCACACCCTGCCTTGCAGTAGACGCCGCGGCAACCGTTGTCGGTGCTGTCAACAAAATCGCTCCGACACAAATAAGTACAACAGAATTTCTCCAGCCGCTTCGCAATTGTTTCCCCATTTATCTGATCTCCTCTGTTCTGCATAATGAACGGTATTATAACATGTTTACTAGCACAGTTGTACAGTATTTTTTATATTTCGAAAATACATTCACATTTTTCGTTATTTTCGATAGGCTGACCATTCTCTTTCGTGATGCAAGTTCCAACCCTAAACGAGCTGCCAAGGGAAGCGTCCACAGCCGCGCAGAAAAAAGCCTCCAGAGCGGTGACGCTCCAGAGGCTATGGATAATTATTTACTATCATGATTGTTCCAGGATTCATAAACCAATAAACAGGAGATCCGTATTTCGGAAAACGACCTTACAGCACCAGACTCGGCGGCGCATACATACGCGTCTTCATCTCATTATCAAGCATGAACAGGCTCTTGGGATCTCCCCCGAAGAGGTCGTACTTCTTGATATTGTCATCCGAATTCTTCTCTTCTTCTCCCTGCTCCTTCACGAACCAATCGAGGAACTGCACGGTACGGAAGTCCTTCGTCTTCAGTGCGGCATCATAAATCGTATAGATCGAAGCCGTCACGAAGCGTTCGTGATCTAAAGATTTGACCAACGGCTCGCGGACGTTCTTGTAGGCGATCGTCGGCGTATCAATCGCCGCCAATTCGACAGTCTCACCGTTATTCAGTAAATACTGGCGAAAAAGCATCGCGTGATCGCGCTCTTCTTGCGCCTGAACGACAAACCAGTTCGCGAATCCCGCGAGATTCTGGTTCTCATAGTAGCCGGCCATATCCAGATATAGATAGGCCGAGAAGAATTCCTTATTGACCTGCTCGTTCAGCAGCTTGGTAATACTCGCATCTAACATATGAACCTCTCTTTCTCGTAAACACGGCGAAAATATCTCTACGTTCATCATATCATGAAAAGTCTCAAAGGGCTGTACAAAACCCCTGCGTGCCAGGAGAAACAAATGCAACATCGCGTCGGCAAAAAGGAGATAATTCTTAGCTTGGTGGCGACTTGGGTTTCGTCCACAAATCCTTACGTTACCGACGCCCGGCGGAACATGGCTAGTTGAAGATATGTAGTTGTGGATGGGAAGACTGATTATGGGCGAAATGGATGGTTGGTGTCGGTTTCGCCCATAAAATGTCGAAGAGGAGTCTGGGCGAAATGAATGGTTGGGGTCGGTTTCGCCCATAAACCGGGGGATTGGGAAGCGTAGCGGGAAGACTGATTATGGGCGAAATGGATGGTTGGTGTCGGTTTCGCCCATAAAGTGGCGAAGAAGAGTATGGGCGAAATCGGAGGATGTGGCTCTTTT
>Ga0209373_10002985_pt1 | contig 16236 bp, 11 predicted proteins | sample Higcelweek5metaG_FD_187173 | JGI IMG/M metagenome (GOLD analysis project Ga0209373, IMG submission 187173) | Freshwater pond sediment microbial communities from the University of Edinburgh, under environmental carbon perturbations - High... | ecosystem: Environmental > Aquatic > Freshwater >... | reverse complement strand
AGAATGAATATCTTCAAAGTACGTTTGCAAGTGGTTTCCATTTGCCCGACGATTTTGAAGTGTTGTTTTATACACCAGAAACAGCTTATCCTATTTATAACAGTCAAAACCAGTTCCTCTTTTCTATTCAACCGTCGGGCGATTTGCCCTGCATTTACAGCGATTTGTATGTGCCGTCATTTCTCTATTTGATTGCGCTTGTTTTTCTGCTCATTTTACTTTACCGTGTTAATAACCATTATTTTCATAACTATCCCGAGTTAAAGCTGTTGTTTTTACTGGCATTTTTAGCAGGGTTGTATGCCGTAATGAACCGGTTTAACTTGCCCCGATCGGTGTACATGCTCGAGCTATTTTCTCCTAAACATTTTGCCTATTCTTCGTTTTGGACATCTCTTGGTGAGTTTCTTTTATTCTCAATCTTATTCTTTTTCTGGGGAATCAACTTTTCGCGTTCGTTCGACTTGTCGGTTAAGCTGAAAAGAAACAATTTGAAAAGGCGCTTAACGTTGGGCATATGGCTTTTGCAGCTTGGAGTAATCTTCATTGTCATTCATTCAATGATGGTTACCCTAATCATGAATTCAAGCATTTCTTATGCGTTCTTCCGTATCGAAGAAATTAGTTTTCACAGTTTCTTAGGTATTTTGGCACTGGGTTTTCTCTTTTTGTCGTTCTTCTTTATTTCGCTTCGTATTATCCAGATTTTTAGAAAGTATTCATCTCAAAAAGAATTTTTGATCTTGCTTTCGTCGGCTTTTCTGATTTTAGTCCTGATCACCTATTTGCTCGATAAAACAGAGACTTTCAGGATTAGCATTTTCTTTGTTATCATTCTCTTTGTTGTTTATTACATTAACAGAAAAGGGGTTCTGGCTCACCAGCTAACAATTATTGTTCTTTTTGTATCCCTTTTTTCACTTTACACGGTTATCAACTTGGTGCAATATGTTGAAATGCACGAGAGTAAAGTGCAAGAGATTATGGCTATGAACCTTTCGGCCGAACACGACCCAACCGCCGAACTTTACCTTCGCGATATCGATTACAAGATAAAAAACGACAAATACCTTCAGCAATTGCTGGTGCCCCCTTTTGGAAATATGGAAGATTATATATCGAGGAAATATTTTGGTGGCTATTTGCGCGATTACGACATTCAGTATACACTCTGTCAGGATGATGATAGTGTAACAATTCAACCTTCAAACGAAACCCGGACATGTATTCCTTTCTTTAACGAAATGGTTCAGAACGACGGTTCAAAAATACCTGAAACCAATTTCTACTTTCTTGATAATATGAACGGGCGGATTACTTACTTTGGTGAGTTTCCGCTTCAACTGCCCGATAGCGGTGCCCCCATTACCCTTTTTGTAGAATTGAATTCGAAATTGTTATCAGAAGGGACTGGCTTCCCAGAGTTGCTGTTGCCGCAGCATTCGTTCGAAAATAGAATCAAAAACAATTTTTCGTTTGCAAAATATAGCCGTGGTGAACTTGTTGATCGGGGCGGTGAATTTCTGTATACACTTACCCCTAAAATATTCAATATTAAGAAGAATGAAGTTGTTTTTCAAACTTGGGACAACTATGTTCACTGTATTTACGCTCTCGGAAACGATTGTTACATTATAGTGAGCCGCCCAAAAGTGAGTGCCTATCACTATTTCATTTTGTTCCCCTATATTTTTGTTTTTTTCTTCATTTTGTCGCTTTTGGTAGGCTTTTCAGCACGGCCGTATTTCCAGATAAATAATTTGAGAAGCAGCCTTCGAATGAGGATCCAGCTATCAATAGTTGGAGTTGTATTTGTAACCTTACTTGTTGTGGGCGGTGGAACTATCTACTACATTATTACTCAATACCGGTCGAAACACAAGCTTGATTTGATCGACAAGATAAACTCCGTTTCAGCCGAAATCGATATGATTATGGAAAATGCAACAGAGCTTGACCAAAACCTGATTGATTACCTGAGTAGCGATTTAACCCACATTTCAGATGTTTTTTGGACCGACATTAACATTTACAATATTCAAGGCAAATTAGTTGTAACCTCGCGTCCCGAAGTTTTCGAAAAGGGACTGATTTCTCAGCAAATGGACAACACCGCTTTTCTCTATTTGAACAGTTTACAACCCACGCGCTTTTTGCATAAAGAGCATATTGCCAAAATGGAATACCTTTCGGCATATGTGCCGCTCATTAACCGCATGGGGCATAACATTGGCTACATTAACCTTCCCTATTTTACCAAAGAGCGCGAGTTTAGGCAGGAAATTACAACGTTTATTGTGGCCTTTATCAACATTTATGTGTTCTTGCTGTTGGCCAGCATTTTAGTCGCTTATTTTATATCGAACCGAATTACCGACCCACTAAAATTAATACGCGAAAACTTACGGAACATGCAACTTGGGAAAAAAACAAAACCAATTGAATACCATTCCAACGACGAAGTTGGGATGTTGGTTTCGGAATATAACAACAAAGTTGCTGAACTTGAACAAAGTGCCGAACTGCTTGCCCGTAGTGAGCGGGAAACGGCCTGGCGTGAAATGGCTCGGCAAATTGCGCACGAAATAAAGAACCCACTTACACCAATGAAACTGAACATTCAGTTTCTGCAACGTTCGGCACCCCGCGAAGCCAACGAATATGTTGAAAAAGTGTTGCGTGTGTCGGAAACACTGATAGAACAGATCGAAAACCTATCGTCGATAGCATCGGCATTTTCAAATTTTGCTCAAATTCCAAAAGCACATAACGAGAAGTTTGAATTGGCTGAGCGGTTAACCGAAATCCTTAAACTGTACAACTATATTGGTCAGGTAGAGATCACTACCAATTTTGAAGGTTTGTCTCCCATGTATGTTTTTGCAGATAAAGAACAGTTTTCGAGGGCAATGATTAACTTGATAAAGAATGCAATTCAGTCAATTCCCAAAGCGGTTCAAGGGAAAATAAACATTGAATTGAGCCGGAAAAATCAGTTTGCCCAAATAAAAATTACCGATAACGGCAAAGGCATACCTGAAGAATTATACGATCGAATTTTTGTGCCCAACTTTACCACCAAAAGTAGTGGGGCTGGTTTGGGGCTGGCCATTACAAAAAATATTGTTGAAAATTTCAACGGCGAAATTTCGTTCACCTCTATCGAAAATGTGGGTACCTCTTTTTTCATCAACATCCCGTTGGTATTGGGAAAAGTGGGAAAGAGAAGCTAGAGATTTCTTTAATTGTACAGTTCTTTGGTGATCGGTTTTACCCTCAATCTGTTTGCACGAAAATTAATGCTGGTTCAAAACAAAAACAATACCGCCCAATTGTTATAAAATCAATCGCTAATCGTTAAAGGTTCGAATGACAGAGCAGGATTTCAAGGATAACGTTTTACCACTGTCGGCACAGGTTTTTCCCATGGCCCGCCGGTTGCTTGGAAACAACGAAGCCGCCCGCGACGCTATTCAGCAAAGCATGCTTAAGTTGTGGGAGAACCGGAAACAACTTTCAACCTGCACCAATGTGAAAGCATTTACATTCAAAGTGGTGCGAAATACCTGTCTCGACGAGATAAAGCGGAAAAAGCCAGTTCTTTTCGATATGGCTGAACAAGGAATCCATTTCGATTCTCAACATGAGCAAAACTTGGATTCGAAAGAAGCATGGTACTTGGTGAAAACCATAATTGAACAACTTCCCGAATTGCAACGTGAAGTGATTCAAATGCGCGATGTTGACGATCTTGATTTTGAAGAGATTGCCGGGGTTATGGAATTAGAAATCACTCATGTAAGGGTTTTGCTTTCGCGGGCCCGAAAAACAGTGAGAGAAAAATTAGTTAAAATTTATGCCTATGAAGCGGTTAAACAGAATTGATTTCGATAAGTTTTGGGAAGCAGAAACCACACTTCAGGAAGAAGTTGAGCTTAAAAAAACCGATCGTTTTTCAGATGATGAAATGGCCGAAGAAATGTATCTGAAATTTATTTCCGAAGAGAAGCAGATGCCAATGCAACTCGAAGATCAGGTTTGGGATGCTATTGCCAGAAAAAGGGAAAAGCAGCACATATCCCTTGTTCGATGGGCAGTGGCGGCATCTGTCGCAATTGTTTTGGGGATAAGCTCATTTTTTGTGATTCAGCAGAGAAACGAAAACCGAGAAATGCAGTTTGCATTGATTGAGCAAACGCTCGATCACGTTTCCGATCAACTAATAACAACACCCGGCGAGGTGGTTTACGAAGACAATTACATTGTGATTGTTGCTGATAATTAAAACTTAAATCGTTATCCGATGATTCGATCATTCATTTTCATGATAATAGCTTTAGCAGCATTTGCAAGTGTTAATGCGCAAAAACCATTCAGGCAAGTGGCCGGAAAATACAGCAATTACAATAACTATTTTGCTTCGGAAGTAAACCGGAAAACGCTTCAATTGTATGTAAAACAGAAACAACCTGCTGTAAATGTTTGCGAAGTACTCGAGAACATCGACGAGTTGAAGGTACTCAGCGTATCAAATCCTGATTTGAAATCGGCCGGAGATTTTATTTCTGAAGTAGGTAAGCAATACAATCTCAGCAGCTATTCGCCTTTTAAAGTAATTCGAAAAGGTGCACAAAACCAATTGGTTTATCTGAAAGAAAATGGGAATATGATTTCGGAATTGTTGGTATTGAATACCAATTCTGAAAAAATGTCGTTGGTTGAAATTAAAGGGAAAATTGACATTAAGAAAGTCGCGTTGCTTAAAGATGCTTTGCGAATTGAAGGTCTTGAAGGTCTTTCGGATGTTGCAGTAAAACAGGCCGGTTTGAGAAAAAATTCTACACAATCAACAACCGAAAATGAATTGTTTCCGGCGAACAGGGGAATAAATGTTTACGATAAAAATGGCAGCCACCTATTGAACAGCAAAGCCGATCCTTCACTAATTGTTAATGGGTATAGTGTAACCGATGATTTTAAAGAATCGATGGCCGCAATAAATCCCAATTGCATTCAAAGTATTCATGTTTCTAAATCGCAGGGAAAAGGTAAATCTGAAAAAGATCAGAACGGAATGATCGACATATTGCTGAACGGAAATTTGACCGATGTGTTTACCATTTGCGAGGGCACACTCTATTTTGGCCAAAACGGATACCTTCAGGCTTTTAAAATTGATGATGAATGCAGTCCGCAATTGCTTTTCGATTGTAAGAAAAAACCACTTTCGGAACTTACAAAAATAGAACCACATCAAATAAAGTCGATCAAACTAACCACTAATCCATTAAATTGTAGTGGTCCTATAGAAGGTGAATTTGTGGTAATTGAAACCGAATAAAACCCTATTTCTTCTTTTTATCGGGCACACGGCCAAACCACACCAAGGCGTAATCACCTTTAATGGCTGCGCCAATGGCTTTCCACTTTACTTTTTTCCATTTGCCGCGGTTTAAAATCATGTTCAAATGGCCGGGTGACGATTTCCAAAGTTGAAGGGCTCGTTGAGGTGTCATTCCTTCGCTGTGAAAAACGGCAATTTCGTAACCGTCGCCTTTATAGTTGGTTAGTTCGCGGGGTTTGTCCCACATTCGCTTTGCATCAGAATGGGTATCGTCGTAACAGCAGGGTGTCCATTTTCCGTGTTTCGACCAACTGTGAAGGTTGCAACCTTCGTTGGGAACATGGTAAGCAATTAAATCTTCGATATGGATTTGTGCCACTTTGTTCAGCGATGGAGAAACTGGAATAACCGATAGCTTATTCTCTTTGCGATAATGGTTTATCACATCAATCAGCTGATTGTTGGTATACACCACCTCTTCTTTACACGAAAAGAGGAAAATTGGAAGGAGGAAAAAGAGGAGTAATCGCTTCATAATTAGTAAATAGTCATTGGTCAATAGTCATTTATAGATAAGCTATTGACCAATGACTACTGATTTTTTCCTTTTTTTTAGAGCATGGGCAAATTCATCCCGGTTATTTTTCGGTACAGGTCGAGGGCATAAACGTCGGTCATTCCTGCAACAAAATCGACAACCGATTGTACCTTGGCAAATGTACTTGCCTCGGAGGTTACAAACTGATCGGGGAAAAGCTTCAGCAACTTTGTGCCATATTTACTTTCGTTGAGAACGGCTTTGATAAAGTGGTCGAGCAATGTTGAGATAATTTGGTAACCAGCCAGTTCAATAGAAACAACAGAAGAATCGGAATAAATTCGCTTTACCGACACGTCGATTACCTTTTTCATGGCTTCGGCCAATGTGGAACGAAGGTTTTTCATCAACGATTGTTGAAATTCTCCCTCCATTATCTGAGTGTAGTTGTTCATGAATACAGCAACACATTCGGTAACCAGAAGGCTGATGACACCTGCCCTCAAATAGGCAATCTGCTCGTTTGGGTCGGTCACTTCGATCAATGTTTCCTCTATTCTCTTCAGTTTCGAAGCATCGTCAACGGGATGGTAGAAGTTGAGGTAGAGGTTTTTTGTTTCTTCAAACGACAATATTTTCAGTTTGTGCGCATCTTCAATGTCCATAATCTGATAACAAATATCGTCGGCAGCTTCAACCAAAAATACCAGTGGATGACGTACATACCGCACTCCGTTGCTGTCAATCCGTTTCAGACCAAGCTCATTGGCAATTTCAACAAACGTCTCCTTTTCACTTTGGAAGAACCCGAACTTTGGTTTTTTAGCCAGTTCCGATTCATAAGGATACTTCACAATTGAAGCCAGCATGGTGTAGGTTAACGCAAAACCACCTGGGCGGCGTCCGTTAAACTGATGGCCGAGGATGCGGAAAGCATTGGCATTTCCGTCGAACAGTGTCAGATCTTTCCATTCTGCTGGGCCTAAATCAGTTTTCAGGCTTCGGCCTTCGCCACTAATAAAATACTCTTTGATGGCGTCTTCACCCGAATGTCCAAACGGTGGGTTACCCATGTCGTGAGCTAAACAGGCAGCAGCCACCACCGACCCAATCTCGGGCAACAGTTGATGTTCAACCCCTTTTTCTTCGAGCCGGGCACTCACCATGTTTCCCAACGAACGGCCAACGCTGGCCACTTCGAGGCTGTGGGTTAGTCGGTTGTGTACAAATACACTTCCGGGAAGCGGAAAAACTTGCGTTTTATTTTGAAGTCGGCGAAATGGTGAGGAGAAGATCAGCCGGTCGTAATCGCGCTGAAATTCAGTCCTTGAATCGGCTGTAAGAATACCCGACGAGGGTTTCCCCAACCGTTTTACCGATAATAGTTGATTCCAATCCATTCCTATAATTTAATCAGGTGTAAAGTTAAAATTATTCAACGGCTACAAAACAACTTTATTACTTCTTAAATTTTGTTTAAATTATTTTCAAAATTATTTGAACAATAGTTATTGGTTTCGTGTTTATTTCACAATTTTAAATTTTGAATACAACGAGAAGTTGTAACTTAAAGGAGATAGAATAGATATAAATAAGATCAACGAATCATGAAGAATTATACCACGTTGTTAATCATTATTGGAATACTAAGCTTTTTTTCGTGTTCCAACCAGAAGTTGAACAATGCTACATTAGAAAACCTGAAAACCAATGAAGGCGAAAAGGGGACTCAACTTCAAGTGCAATTTATTAAAGGGAAGGAGCATAACCATCCCACATTTTCTATTTGGGTTGAAGATATGGAAGGCAACCTGATTGAGACCTTGTTTGTAACCGAATACCTGGCAACGGGGGTTTATGCTCATGGAGCTTTGGGTGTGGGCAAGTGGGACAACAAACCAGGCGAAGCAATTCGTCCGGCAACACTGCCTTACTGGTTGCACAAACGTGGCAAAACCGATGGAGAGTCAATAGTTCCAACGAAAAAGAATCCAGTTGCCGATGCAATTACCGGTGCAACTCCTAAAGACGATTTTATATTGAACACAGTTATTACTAAACAACTTCCTTCGAAATTTAGGGTGTTGATGGAGATTAACCAAACCTGGGACTGGAACGAATACTGGAACAACAGCAAATATCCCGATGATGCCGAATACAAATCGTCGTGCCAGCCTGCATTGGTTTATGCCGTTACAGTCGACCAGTCGAAACCCGATCAGGAATATTACTTGAACCCAATTGGGCATAGCCATTACTCTGGTTCTGACGGTGAGCTTTACACCGATATTTCGACCCTAACTACTGCAAAAGGGATTGTTGGAAAAGTAATTGTACGCATTAAGAAGTAAGAGTTATGAGAAGATATATAATTGTCCTATTGTTTGTGATGATGGGTTTTTTCGTTTCGGCGCAAAACGGAATTGTAAAAGGGAAAGTGGTTGATGTAACCAACAACGAGCCGATCCCATTTGTGAATGTTGTGGTGATCGGGACCACTGTTGGTACCACATCGGACCTTGACGGGAATTTCCAAATTTTTGGATTGAAGCCTGGTTTTATTCGATTAACTGCTTCTTTTATAGGATATAAAAGTGCTATTTCGGGCGAAGTAGAAGTGAGTAACGCCAATGTGGCAAACATTGCTATTTCAATGGAATCGTCGGAAACCGAAATCAGTGAAGTAACTGTAACCGCAAATCCGTTCCGCAAAACGGAGGAGAGTCCGGTATCACTCAGAACCATTGGAACTGGTGAAATTGAAATGAATCCGGGAGCAAACCGCGACATCTCAAAAGTGATCCAATCGTTTCCGGGAGTAGGTTCAACACCTGCATTTCGAAACGACATCATCATTCGTGGAGGCGGCCCTTCAGAAAGTGTGTTTTATCTCGATGGAATTGAAGTTCCAAACATTAACCACTTTGCAACACAGGGTTCTTCTGGCGGTCCGGTGGGCATCATCAATGCCGATTTTATTCGCGAAGTAAAATATTACTCAGGTGCATTTCCTGCAAACCGTAGCGATGCGTTAAGTGGGGTACTTGAATTTAATCAAATTGACGGAAATAGCGAAAAAGCGAAGTTCAGGGCAACCCTTGGTGCTTCGGAAGTGGCAGCTACTGTTGATGGGCCAATTGGAGAAAAAACAACGTATATCGTTTCGGCTCGTCGATCGTATTTGCAGTTGCTTTTTGGAGTGTTGGAACTTCCGTTTCTTCCTACTTTCAACGACATGCAGTTCAAGGTGAAAACCAAAATTGATAGTAAAAATGAACTCACATTCATTGGACTTGGAGCTATTGACCAGTTCAACCTGAACCTAGGAATAGAAAACCCCGATGAACAACAACAATTTATTTTGAACAATATTTCGGTTAACGAACAATGGAACTACACCATTGGTGGAACATACAAACACTTTAACGAAAACGGTTTTACAACTGTGGCGTTAAGTCGAAACATGCTCGATAATGAATCGACCAAATATTTGGAAAACGATGATTCGAAACCCGAAAACAAAACACTTGATTATAAGTCGTGGGAAATTGAAAACAAGTTGAGGGTTGAGAATACCAATCGTTTCAATACGTATAAGTTGAACTATGGCGCTAACATCGATTTGGTGCGATACACAAACAATACTTTTCAGAAGCGTTATTTCGGAGGACAGCAAGTTGAGATCAACTACGACACCGACTTAAGTTTGATCAAGTACGGATTGTTTGCACAACTCAGCCGCAACTTCTTGGCCGATCAGCTGGTGGTTTCGTTCGGGACCCGTTTCGATGGAAACAATTACTCGTCGAGCATGAGCAATCCTCTTCAACAGTTTTCGCCTCGCTTGTCGGTTTCCTATAACTTTAGCGACGAGATTAGTTTTAACGGGAATATAGGTCGCTATTATCAGCTTCCACCATACACTGCTTTGGGTTTTAAACTGACCGATGTGTTTGTAAATAAAGAGAATAACCTCAAATACATTCAAACCGATCATTACATTGCCGGGATTGAATACCGCCCTCAGCAGATGGTTGAGTTCTCGGTTGAAGGTTTTTTGAAGACCTATGCGAACTATCCTTTTTCTGTTAACGACAACATTAGTTTAGCCAACAAAGGTGCAGACTATGGTGTGCTTGGTGATGAAGCTGTGACTTCAACTGGCGAAGGACGGGCCTACGGAGCTGAGTTTTTAGTTCGTTTCAACAACCAAAAGAATTTGAATGGGAATGTTTCGTACACCTTGGTCCGCAGCGAGTTTAAAGATGCAGCAAGTGGAATTTTTATTCCTTCGAGCTGGGACAGCAAACACCTGCTCACGGTTTATGCAACCTACAAAATGAAGAACGATTGGAGTATTGGTGGCAAGTGGCGCTTTGTTGGAGGATTGCCGTATACTCCTTACGATTTGGAAAAGTCGGCATTGGTACCGGCATGGGAAGCTCTTCAGGGGCCATATCTCGATTACACAAAGATCAATCAGGAACGGTTCAACGCATTTCATCAATTGGACTTGAGGATAGACAAAGCGTTTTATCTGAAGAAGTTCACCACAAAATTTTATTTCGATATTCAGAATGCCTACAATTTTCAAGCAGAAGGTCTTGACATAATTGTTCGCGACAAGGATACCAATGGAAATTACATATTAACCGATAACGGTACAAAATATCAATTGCGAGGGGTTGAGAATAAGGTGGGTACAGTATTGCCCACTTTGGGGATTATTTTTGAGTTTTAATTATTGGCTATTATTTGAGGGTGAAAAAAAGAACAACGGTCCAGCTTATGTTGGATCGTTGTTCTCATTTTTAGATAATACGATATAATTTCCCTCTTTGACTAAATTTCAATACGGGGCATTCAATAACAAAAATCAACAGCCGATAATCGATTGTAAAAAACGAACAGATAATTAATTATCCTTCAATTTGTAGATAAAAAGCTGACTGACAAATACAAGAAGAATGCTGGTGACAATTATGGGCAAACAAAATTTTACGAGCATGTCTGACTCATTTAAATTCATCAACAGATAAATAAGCGTAAAAACCAATAATGTGCTTCCGGCAAGCAAAATCAGGTTGCTGATTTGTCTTGACCGAATTGCTTTTCTTTTCATTTCGTTCCTTGGGTTGAGAATCTTTTGATTTTTCATTTGAAATAGATTTGTTTACGTTTTTCAAAATTTGAAAGGAGTAGCAAATTATGTTATTTCAAAATAAAAGTCCAGTTTTTGCTGTTATTTTATTCTAATATTGGTTTTTTTCTACTTTTTACGAATAATCAGCATTCCGTCACGGAAAGGAAAAATCACATTTTCAACACGTTCATCGGCTTGAACAAGGTTATTGAATTCAACAATCCCTCGGGTTTGTGTATCGTTCTTATCAATTTCTTCAACCACTTTGCCATCCCAAAGAATATTGTCGGCAATCAGATAACCGCCGGGCCGTACTTTGTCGAACACCAAATTATAATATGTCGAATATTCGCGCTTGTCGGCATCGATAAACACGAGGTCGAAGGTTTCGTCAAGTGTTGGAATAATTTCAAGCGCGTCGCCAATGTGCAGTTTTATTATGTGCTGAAGTCCAGCTTTTTCAATGTATTTCGAAATGATTTCTTCCTGTTCATCACGCAGTTCAATGGTGTGGATCAACGCATCGTCGGCTAGTGCCAATCCCATGCTGATGGCAGAATAGCCGGTATAGGTTCCCAGTTCGAGAATTCTTTTGGGTTGAATCATTTGACAGAGCATGTGAAGAATTTTACCCTGAATGTGCCCCGACAACATGCGGGTGTGGGTGCAGGTAAGGTGCGTTTCGCGGTCGAGCTCTTTCAGAACTTGTTCCTCTTCTGAAATGTGCCCGATGATGTAACTCTCGAGTTCTTTTGAAAGTCTCATTATAAAAAGATTAGGTGCGACAAACGGTTTTTATCCAATATTTCGTTTGCAACCTGAAAAATTTCATCAGGGCTTATTGCTTCAATTTTCTCAAAAATAGATTTCATTGTATCTACTTTGTCGAAATAAAGCAGGCTTCGGCCAAGGTTCAACATCAGATCTTCACGGTTTTCGCTCGACACGGCCAACTGTCCAATGAGTTGTTTTTTGGCTTTCATAAGTTGCACTGCTCCCATTTTACGATCGCGCAACAGTTTGAATTCGCGTTCAACAATGGCCGATGCTTTTACCAAATTGGTCCGATCGGTACCAAAGTAGACCATAAAAATGCCGGTGTCGGTGTATGGGGTAAAACTGGCTTCAACGTTATAGGCCATGCCGTTGCGTTCGCGCAGTGCCATATTTAGTCGCGAGTTCATCGAGCTTCCTCCCAAAATATTGTCCATCAAAATCATGGGTAGTCGTAACGTGCTGGTTAAGTTGTAGGCCTCGGTCCCAATGATATAGTGCGACTGATAAGTGTTTTTTTCAATCTCTTTTCGTTGAGGAATATAAGAAGTAAACCCATTTCTACAACGTTCGGTACTATTCTCGGGCATATCTTCAAAATGGGTTTTGACGAGCTTGAAGAATTTATGATTCGACAGTTTTCCAACCGAACAAATCACCATTTCGCTGGTATGGTAGTTTCGGTGCATAAACTGTTCAATCCTGTTTTTATCGAAGGCACGCACTTGGTCTGGGGTTCCCAGGATGTTGCGGGCAATTGGATGGCCGTGGAAAATGAGCTCTTCAAATTCGTCGAAAATGAGTTCTGAAGGGGTGTCGTTGTATGAATTGATCTCTTCAATTATCACCTCTTTTTCAAGTTCCAGTTCTTTCTGAGGAAACGAAGCGTTGTTCAGAATATCGCTAATGAGTTCAATTGCCCGGGGATAGAACTCTTCGAGAAAAGTGGCATAAATGGCTGTCTCTTCTTTTGTGGTGTAGGCATTTAGGTCGCCACCCACATCTTCGAGCCGGTTGATAATTTGAAAAGCTTTCCGCTTTTGCGTTCCTTTAAAAATGGTGTGTTCAATAAAATGGGCAATTCCTTGTTCTGCTTCCTCTTCATCGCGCGAACCGGTGTTCATAATAACCCCAAAGTGAGCTACCGGGGAGTCAATCTCCTGATGAATAACCCTGATCCCATTCTTCAACGTAAATATCTGATACTCCATTTATTCTTCTAAATAAGGTGTGCAAAAGTAGAAAAAATAACATTCAAAAAAGGCCACAGTATAAGTTTCTCTTTCACGTTTCTTCAGAATACGGTTAAGTCGTAAAATCCAACAGTTGGTCGGGGTATGGTGTTGTTTCAAACCTTTTCTTTTTTTTCAGAAAATTTGGAGGTGAATCTTTGGACTATCGAAAAAAAAGGATGTCTTTATTGAAAACACAAATTTTAGTTATGAGAAAAACCATTGTCTTTTTATTCATTTTACTAACCACACTAGCTCACGCACAATACACGCAAACCATACGCGGGGTTGTGGTTGACCGAACAACACAGGCTGTTTTACCCGGAGCCAATGTTGCCATTGTTGATGGTGATAAACCACGGGGTGCTATGACCAACGAAAGGGGAGAGTTTGAATTTTTGAAAGTGCCCATCGGAAAACATAACCTGATGGTTTCTTTTATGGGTTATGAACCCTATTCTGTTTCTAACTTTGAAATCACTTCGGGGAAAGAAAAAGTGCTGACCATTGAACTTATTGAGCAGGTAGTGAATGTGGGAGAAGTGGTGGTAACATCGATGAAGAAAGGCGAAACCCAGAACAAAATGGCCGCTTTGAGTGCCCGCTCCTTTTCGGTGAAAGAAACCGAACGATATGCTGGTAGCTTGGGCGATCCATCGCGAATGGCCTCGAACTTTGCCGGGGTAATTACCGCTAACGATAGTAGAAACGACATCATTATCCGTGGAAATTCACCTCAGGGTTTGCTTTGGAGGTTGGAAGGAATTAACATACCAAATCCCAATCATTACGGTGCTTTAGGTTCAACTGGTGGTCCTGTAAGCATGCTCAATAACAATGTGCTTACCAATTCCGACTTTTTTACCGGTGCTTTTCCGGCCGAATATGGCAATGCTCTCTCGGGTGTTTTCGACCTGAAAATGAGAAATGGCAACAATAAGAAACATGAATTCACTGGACAAATTGGGTTCAATGGTTTTGAAGCGGGTATCGAAGGGCCAATTTCTAAAAAAGCAGGCTCGTCGTACATGGTCAACTATCGTTACTCCGTGCTATCGGTGATGAACAAGCTGGGTTTTGACGTTTCGGGCGGGGGTGTTCCTGAATATCAGGACTTGACCTTCAAGCTGAATTTGCCAACAAAAAAACTGGGAACTTTCTCTCTGTTTGGAATAGGTGGCGACAGCGAAATTGAATTTGCCGATGAAGGTGAAAGTGCCGGAAATACATACAACACGTTAAGCAACACACGCACACGAAATGGTTCGCAAATGGCTGTTACAGGATTGACCCATCGTTATTTTCCAAATAGCAAGTCGAACATTTATACTACGTTGTCTGCTTCATATCAGGCAGTTGCCACCCAAATAGATTCTACTTCGGAGAACCTCCCCGATAAACGCTTTTATGGTGAAGGAAACAAAGAAATCCGTCTTTCAGCATCATCGCGTTATACGTTGAAAATGAATACTAAGAATACGTTGAAAGCTGGTGCTACACTTGAATCGTACGGTGTAAACTATTCCGACAGCATAACCGGCGAAGTTTTCGATCCGCCAATTTCGGGTTATATCAAACAGCTAAATACCGACGAAAATGGGTTGAATCTATTACAAGGCTTTGGCGAGTGGCAACACCGCTTTGGCGAACGGCTTACTTTTTACGGAGGCTTGTATGCTCAATACTTCTTTTACAATTCAACCTACGCCATCGATCCCCGGGTAAGTATTTCGTATAAGTTGAACGATACCGGGAAGTTAAGTTTTGCTTATGGAAAACATTCGCAAATGCAGCCCTTTTACATTTACCTGACCGAAACTTACAATCGCGACGATAAAACCTACGAAAAGACAAATGCCGATTTAGAGCTTTCGAAGGCCAACCATTTTGTGGCCGGATATGATCAATTTTTATGTGAAAACCTGAAACTGAAAGTTGAAACTTATTTTCAAAGCCTTTACGATATTCCGGTTAAAGATACCGAAAGCAATTTTTCGATGGTGAATGCCGGTAGTTCGTTTCATCAGGACAGAGTAAGCAATTTAGTGAACGGAGGAAAATCTAAAAACTATGGAGCTGAATTGACTCTTGAGAAGTACCTCGATGATAACTACTATTTTTTGGTAACAGGTTCGCTGTTCGATTCGAAATATCTACCCAGCGATGGAGTGTGGCGCAATACAGAATTTAACTCTAATTTTGTGCTCAATGCGTTGGGTGGTTACGAAATTCCGTTGAACGACAAAATGTCGATCGACATTAACCTGCGCACAATCTGGTCGGGCGGCCGCCGCAACCTTTATATCGACCTTGCTAAATCAATTGCTGCAGGTTACGAAGTTTACGACGATTCAAAAGCCTACGCACAACGAGAATCTGATTATTTTAAACTTGACGGACGCATTGCATTCAAAATGAATGGCAAACATTACACACAAGAGTGGGCACTCGATGTTACAAACATCACCAACCATCATAATGTGTACTCAAAATCGTACAACAAAGGCACCAAGGCTATTGAATATGTGTATCAGCAGGGACGTTTTCCGATGTTTTTGTACCGGATCAACTTCTAGAAAAAACAGATTTGGAGGATAAAAAATAAGTTCTATATTTGCAACGCATTTTTAAGGGGTGCCATAGCTCAGTCGGTAGAGCAATGGACTGAAAATCCATGTGTCCCCGGTTCGATTCCTGGTGGCACCACTTCCAAAGGGAGAGTTTTAATTAACTTTCCCTTTTTATTTTTACATGATTCCAACAGTATATATACTTTACAGTCCATCTCTCGATCAATTCTACATAGGTCAGAGTTTAGATGTAACCAGAAGGCTAGAGCAACATAACGGATCTGTTTATCGAGGATCGTTTACCTCAAAAGCCTCTGACTGGGAATTGTATTATCAGCTTAAGTGTAAAACCACCAAGCAGTCAATCCTTATAGAATCCCATATAAAAAGGATGAAAAAGCGAGAATACTATATCAGCTTGAAGAAATATCCTGAAATCGCTGAACGGCTGTTAGAAAAATACAATGTCTGAAAATCCATGTGTCCCCGTCCCGATTGCTATCGCGGACGATTCCTGGTGGCACCACTTCCAAAGGGAGAGTTTTAATTAACTTTCCCTTTTTATTTTTACATGATTCCAACAGTATATATACTTTACAGTCCATCTCTCGATCAATTCTACATAGGTCAGAGTT
>Ga0209373_10002984_pt1 | contig 16241 bp, 8 predicted proteins | sample Higcelweek5metaG_FD_187173 | JGI IMG/M metagenome (GOLD analysis project Ga0209373, IMG submission 187173) | Freshwater pond sediment microbial communities from the University of Edinburgh, under environmental carbon perturbations - High... | ecosystem: Environmental > Aquatic > Freshwater >... | reverse complement strand
CCGGTTTGCCAACCTGGGATTTGATGATGAAGAACATTTATAGCCTTGGTGCTTATAGTTTATCGGCTGATGAATTCGATTTTAACGTGGTGTATAAAAACGATGAAACCACAACCTACATAAATTATTTGCCCGAAGGAGAATTGCGCGATACCATTCTTTTGCGTTTAATGAACCTCGATAATCTCAATTCACAGCTCGATTACACCAAAACTGGCGATGGAATGTTTGACTTTATCGAAGGGGTTACTGTAAAGAGTGAAACCGGTCGCATTATATTTCCGGTGCTAGAACCTTTTGGATCCAATATTTACAACAACATAAGTGATCCCGATTTGCAAGAGAAGTATACGTTTGATTCACTGTATACGCAATCGAAAACAACAGCTGAACAGAACTTCAACCGCAATAAGTTCTATCTGGTAGGTTCTTACAAAGGTTCGTCTGGATCTGAGATATCACTAAATTCATTTAACCTTGCAAAAGGATCGGTTGTTGTTTCGGCTGGAGGACAAACCCTTACCGAAGATGTTGACTATACCGTTGATTATGCCATGGGTAGGGTGAAAATTATTAACGAGGCACTTATCGAAGCCGGAACAGCCATTCAGGTTTCAACCGAGAGCCAGGAGTTGATTTCGACCCAACGGAAAACCATGGTGGGCAGTTATGCCAGTTATGCTGTTTCAGATAAACTGAATATTGGCGGAACCTTGTTGTACATGAACGAGCGCCCCATAACCAATAAAGTAGACTTTGGCGAAGAACCTGTTTCGAACCTGATGTTGGGACTCGATTTGCAATACCGCAACAAATCGAAATTGTTGACCGACCTGGTGAACCTGATCCCTTTTTACGATACCGATGTAGAATCGAGCATTTCGCTTGAAACTGAAGTTGCCCGCCTTTTTCCCGGAAAATCGAGTTCGACAGGTAATCAGGTTTATATCGACGATTTTGAAGGGGTTGAAACTCCTACCTCATTTGTGAGTGCTTTTCGTTGGGCGTTAGCTTCAACGCCTCAAAAACAACCTTCACTTTTTCCCGAGGCGGCCGATGATAAATATACCGATAATCTGATAAATGGATACAATCGTGCGCGTTTGGCTTGGTATCATATCGATGGTACGGTGTTTAACGATAAAGGGAGTAGCTATATGCCCGATTACCTTAGGGCCGATCTCGATATGCAATCGAATCACTTTTCCCGAAGGGTATATACGAGGGAGATTTTCCCCGGAAAAGAGTTGCCGTTACAAACTACAGGTTACCAAACCATTCTCGATTTGGCTTTTTATCCGAAAGAAAAAGGTCCTTATAACTTCGATGCCGCTCCTAGCCCCGGAATATCTCAAGGGGTTGATGCCGAAGGTAAACTTAACGACCCTAAGTCTCGTTGGGGTGGTATGATGACCGATATCTCATTCCCTAATTTCGAAGCATCAAACATTGAATACCTCGAATTTTGGGTACTCGATCCTTATGTTTACGATAAAGGAACCCACCAAGGTGGCGACCTTTATTTCAACCTTGGTAGTGTTTCCGAAGACGTTTTGCGCGACTCACGTAAAGCAATTGAAAACGGATTGCCCATTAATAATATTATTGAAGATGTGGATACAACTGTTTGGGGTAGGGTAACAACCAAACAACCATCGGCACAGTCTTTTGAAGATACAATAAGCCGCAGGTATCAGGATGTGGGTTTAGATGGATTAAGTAATGAAAATGAACAATCGTTCTTTAAAAATTATCTTGAAACCCTTCGTTCATTGGTTTCCAATGAAGCTTATGCCGAATTAAGTAACGACCCTTCAAACGATGATTTCCACTACTATCGTGGCTCAGATTACGACGATTTTAGATACACCGTTCAAGAGCGTTATAAAAAATACAATAACTCCGATGGGAACTCCCCTGCTGATGAAATGAGCAAGGAAGATTACCCTACTTCGGGTAAAAATATCCCCGATATCGAGGACATTAACGACGACAATACACTGAACGAATCTGAATCGTATTATCAGTATCGTGTTAGTTTTCGTCCACAAGATTTAGTGGTAGGTCAGAATTTTGTGGTCGACAAAGTTTTGCGTAAAATAACGCTTCCAAATAATGAACCTGCCGAGGTTTATTGGTATCAGTTTAAGATTCCAATAAGGGATGAAAATAACTACGAGAAAATAGGAACCATCAACGACTTTAAATCGATACGGTTTATGCGTATGTTCCTTACCAATTTTTCCGATTCAATTTTTCTGCGGTTTGGAGCCCTTAACCTGGTACGTTCCGATTGGCGCAAAGAAACGAATCCATTGGTTGAAGCCGGAGGGCTTGTTTCATCAAATGTAAACTTTGAAACCACTTCAATAAACATTGAAGAAAATGGGAACCGTACGCCAATCAATTATGTACTGCCCCCCGGAATTGTAAGGGAAGTTGACCCTTCGAGCCCGACCGATGTTAAAATGAACGAACAGTCTATGCTTCTTAAAGTTGAGAACCTCGAAAGTGGCGACGCTAAGGCGGTTTATAAAAACTTGGGGATCGACCTTCGGCAGTATAAAACGTTGAAAATGGAAGTCCATGCTGAAGCAATTGATGATAGGCCACTTGCCGATTACGAGCTTTCGCTCTTTGTCAGAATGGGAAGCGACCGTAACAATTATTACGAATACGAAATTCCGTTAAAAATTACACCTGAACCCGCAACTACTTATGCCGATAACGATAAAGATCGACTGATTGTATGGCCGACAGAGAACCAGTTAAACATTGATTTAAGTATATTTTCGGATCTTAAACTCGAGCGTGATGCCAAAATGCACGAACCCGGATCAACTCAGAAAATAAATATGGCATATCCCAAATTCGATAAAAAATCGTTTAATGGGAAAAATATAATCCGCATTGTTGGAAATCCAAGTATTGGAGAAGTTGAGGTGATGCATATTGGAGTTAAAAATCCAAAGCAGAACGAGTTGGAAGCAAAATCGGTTGAGATTTGGGTGAACGAATTGCGAATGGGCGATTTCGAATCAAAAGGTGGTTGGGCGTCGAACAGCCGTATGTCTATGCGTTTAGCCGATTTGGGAAGCCTCTCGCTTTCAGGAAGAACTCAGTCGGTGGGCTGGGGTAGCATTAACGATGTGGCTTCGCAGCGCAGCCTCGACGATAAATATCAGGTCGATTTATCGGCAACTGCCGAATTAGGAAAACTGTTGCCCGAAAAAGTTGGGCTCCACCTTCCTTTGTTTTACGGCCTTTCGCAAAGTGTGGCTACACCAGAATATAACCCGCTCAGTTCCGACATTAAGATGAAAGATGCAATTAACCTCATCGAAAGTCCTGAAGCGCGCGATTCTTTGCTTTCAAATTCTCAGGATGTGGTGATCCGTAAAAGCTTCAACTTAAATAACATTAGCATTGAACCTCAGCGGAAAAAAGCTGACCGTGTTCCATTGCCAACCGACATTGAAAATTTCTCGGTTTCGTATGCAAAAAATGAGCAGATAACTCATAATATCGACATTGAAAACTATACTCAGAAAACCGAAAAAGGGGTGTTCAATTACAATTATTCAACCCGTTCAACCCCCATTGAGCCATTTAAAAAGGTGAAATTTCTGAATAAAAAAGGGCTGGGCTTAATTCGCGATTTCAATTTTTCACTTTTACCCGAAATGATTTCGTTCCGAACCGACCTTTCGCGTAACTACAACCAACGAACAGCCCGAAATAATTCAGGTTATGATATAAAAATGCCAACCACTGTTCAGAAAGATTTTCTCTGGAACCGTTACTTCGATTTCAGGTATAACCTTTCGCGAGGATTGAAAGTTGACTTTACAAATAAAAATGTTGCCCGCATTGACGAGATGGAAGGGGTGATTGACAAAGAGCTGTATCCCGAATTGTATAACGACTGGCGCCGCGATATTTACCGGAAAATACTTGCAATGGGGCGTCCGGTCGATTATCAGCACACGTTGAACGTAAATTATACCGTTCCTATCAATAAGCTGCCATTTCTCGATTGGACTTCGGCAAGGGTGACCTATATCGGAACTTACGACTGGCTGGCTGGCCCGCAATTGACTGGGCGTGAAGATGAGATTGAAATTGGAAATACTGTTCGAAATAGCATGAACATTAATGCTTCTGGTAATTTGAACCTGATAACACTGTACAATCGAGTACCGTATTTCAAAATGATAAATACCAAGTACCAAACAACGTCTCGTTCGTCGATGCGTAATCGCCAGCAACAAACCCGTCAAAAGGAATCACAGGAAACTAAAGATGATGAGTCAAAGAAGACAAAAGACGTAAAATATTCTGAAAAAAATGTTGATTTTAAAGCCGATGTTCCTAAGTCAATTTTTCACCGGCTGGGAACTCAAAAGGTGGTTGTTACAGTGTTAAGCAGCAAAGGCGACACTATTTCGGGCGAAATGAATGTGGTTGACGAGAACCGGATCAATTTTAAACCATCGGTGAGCATCCGTGGCGCAAAAGTGCTGATTAACGGGGAAAAAACAATTGATGAAACCCTTGCCCAAAAGTCAATCGAATACACAACCCGTTTTCTGTTAGGTGTTCGTTCTATAAGGGCTACATATGCAAAAACAGGTGGTACCGAAATGCCCGGATTTAGACCCGAACCTTATCTCTTTGGTGCTCGAAACGACTCAACAACTCATGGATCACTGGCGCCAACATTGCCATTCTTGTTTGGTTGGCAAGATGAGAATTTTATCAATGTTGCGGCCGATAACAATTGGCTGGTAACCAACAATCAGGTGCAGAAACAATACATTATGCAGAATAGCGAAACCTGGAATTTTAATGCGCAATTCGAGCCGTTGGCCAATATCAAGGTCGATATTACTGGTGTTAGGCGTGATGCAAATAATGTGCGAAGCGTGGTAATTTACGATGAGGCTTCACGCGGGTTTAAACTCGACAACCGTATTGAATCTGGCAACTTCGATATGACAATAATGACCATCAAAACCATGTTTGGCAACAATATCAAGGGCGACGATAAAGCAACACCAGCAACTGTATTCGAAAATTTTAGTACAAAATACCGACAGATAATTGCCGACCGTATCAACGACGAACGAGGATACATTAAAGGGGTAGGGTATACCCGAAGCCAAATTGAAAACGATACAATAGACGGGGTAAGCCAAAATTCTTCTGATGTAATTATTCCTGCATTTTTAGCAGCCTACACGGGAATTGATCCAATGAAAATACCTCTTACAGCTCGGCCTTCAATGAAATGGATTCGTCCTAACTGGCGTGTTACCTACAATGGAAATCCGCAGCAGGTTGCTTGGATGAAAGACATCATCCAATCGATTAACCTAACCCATAGTTATAAATCGACTTACAGCATTGGTAAATTTGAAACCAACTTGAATTACAGGCCCGATGAATCAACAGGTTACAGTTGGGTGCGCAAAGAAACTGAAGAGAAGGACTTTATTCCGCAGTTCGACATTTCAAGTGTGAATATTCAGGAAAGCTTCAGCCCGCTCATCAACATTGACATTGCTTTTTTGAACGACTTGAGTACCCGTTTTGAAATTCGTAAAACCCGGAATCTGAACTTTAGTTTTGAAAATTTGCAGATGAATGAGATGATCAAGAACGAGTTGTCGTTTGGTATCGGATATCGCTTTTCAGGGTTGGATATGATTATCAAAACACGTAGAAAATCAGAAACGGTTAGCAGCGATGTGAACATGATGCTCGATTTTACCAGTAGCAATTATAAAACAACTTATCGTTCGCTTAACAATCCAACAAAACCAGAACTTTCGGCTGGTGCTAAAGTGTATACCATCGACTTTTCTGCCGATTATATGTTGAGCGATAAACTTACTGTGAAATTGTATTTCAAAAACAACATGAACGATCCACACTCTACCGAATCAGGTTTTCCTCGTTCGAACACACAGTTCGGGCTAAGTTTTAACTTCTCGATTATGTAGGTTGAATAAAGTTCGCTACTGTTCAGTCCCTGTAATTTTGAGTGCTCAATAACGTTCGGTAGGGGTAAAATCATGCAAGCATTTTATCTGCCTCTATCGTCTTCATTGCTACAATTATTTTGCGGCTTTGCCGCTTTCTGATGGATAAAAATGAACCGGATGAAGCATTTTAATCTGAATTAGTGGGCATTTCTGAATTTTAGGCACTTTAAACTCTAGTTCACTTTAGGCACTGAATCGTTACAAAAGCTATTAAAGCTTCCTGTTTTTGCAACAACTGGGCCTTTGCGCTCGTCCCATTTAATTGTGGCACATTCGCTTTGCGTGTCGTGTTCGAAAAACAGTAGGTAATTGTTGGCAATGGCTTCTTTCGAAAACTGTTCTTTTTCGGCCATTGCGGTAACCGGTAGCAGGTCGTAAGCCGCAATCCATTTCAGAGGGATATTGGGAACAGTTGGGATCAGATCATTCACGTAAGCAATTTTCTGTCCGTTGAAATCGATGATTGGAACAATCATGCCGGGAGTATGTCCGTTGTAAATTTTCAATGTTATGCCTGGAATAAGTTCACATTCCTCTTCAATCAGGTTCAGTTTTCCGCTTTCAAATACTGGGAGCAAATCGTTTTCAAAGTAGGCGTCACCTTCGCGGGGATTCGGATTTAAAGCATTTTTCCATTGAGCCTTGGTGCAGTGGTAGGTGGCATTGGGAAAGGTAAGCACGGCTTTTTTATTTTCGTCAAACTTGGTTCCGCCACCGCAATGGTCCCAATGAAGATGAGTATGGATTACGTCAGTAATATCTTCAGGTTGAAAGCCGGAATTATGGAGTGAGTCGATCAGTCGGTGCGGATCATCAATGCCGTTGTTTTCGATAAATTTCAAACTAAGTTTATCACCAGCACCAGTTTCTATCAGTACTTTTCTGTTGCCACTAACTACCAGCAGGCAGCGCATGGCCAATTGTATTAGGTTGCGTTCGTCGGGTTTTACCTGCCGCGACCACAAAACTTTTGGTACACCTCCAAAAATTCCGCCTCCATCGCATAAGAAATTTCCTGCATCGATAATGTGAAGTTGCATAGGTTCTTTTTTAAATTGAATTCGGTTGTTGTTTCAGTTGAAATCGATCGATAAGCACCTGTCTGTCTCTAAAAACCGTAACTCGTTTGTGGTAATCCGAAAGCGGAAAATCAACATGAGGGCCGCTCACAAAAATATCAGATGTGGTTTGATTTACAATCTCTTCGATGTAATTTGTTACTTTTTCAGGAGTTGTTGGCCCTATAAATGTGCAAATAATGACCTTGGCCGGTAGTCGGTTTGCGGTTTGTATGGCATCGGTCGACGGTACAGCCTGTCCAAGATAGGTGCAGTTGTATCCCGATTTTCGGAACAGGTAATAATAGTAAAGAATGCCCAGTTCGTGAAAATCCCATTCTGGTTGGCAAAACAAAATGTTGGGCTTATTGTTTTCGGGCAACGGGAGCTGGTCTATCACCGAAAAAAGTTTCTGTTTGCAAAGGTTCGAAAAAAAATGTTCGTGCCCAGGGGTAATTTTCCCGTTTACCCACAAATTGCCCACAACACGCAAGTATGGAAATACAATTTTCTCGAAAGTGTTTTCAACGCCATATTCACTGTTGTATGAGTGGAAAAGTTCTTCAATTTTTTTCTGATCAAAATTCAGCGAAGCCACCATCAGTTGTTCCACTCCCAGTTTAACCGACAGGTCTTTGCTCACAACTTCTGATGCTTTCTCCCGCAGCTCATTGGGCGTAAGCCTGGATATTTGCGATATTTTCACTCCGTGTTTGTTGAGCAGCGCAATATTCAGCAATTTCATCAGCTCCTCTTCCGAATAGTGGCGGGTGTTTCCTTCGCTGCGCGTTGGGGCGAGCAAATTGTACCGGTGCTCCCAAATGCGGATGGTATGCGCTTTTATTTGCGTCAACACTTCGAGTTCTCCAATGGAATAAAGCTTCATCTTAATTTTCTTATTACAGAGTGTTCATCAAAAGAAACCCAATTTCGATTTTTTTGTTTAAAAAAAGAACATGTCAAATTTAAACAATCTGAATTATCCTGAAACAATGAAGCAGCTTTAATTCAAATCACTATTTTTAAAACCTGAAACAAATCACCACTTATGAGAATCCATTTTATTGCTATTGGCGGAAGTGCCATGCACAATTTGGCTATTGCCCTCCACAAAAAAGGTTATCAGGTAACCGGTTCCGACGACGAAGTATTTGAACCATCGCGTTCACGTCTCGAAAAGTATGGCTTACTTCCATCTGTTCAAGGCTGGCAGCCCGAACTTATTTCCGATCAGCTCGATGTAATTATTCTAGGAATGCACGCCCGAAAAGACAATCCCGAATTGTTGAGGGCTCAGGAACTTGGACTGAAAATTTATTCTTACCCTGAATATTTGTACGAACAAACCAAGGATAAAATTCGTGTGGTGATTGGCGGCAGTCACGGTAAAACTACCACTACTTCGATGATTATGCACGTGTTGAAATACCACGGCATTGGTTTCGATTACATGGTAGGTGCCAATCTCGAGGGATTCGATACCATGGTTGAGCTTACCACCGAGAACAAAATTGCCGTTTTCGAAGGCGATGAATACCTCTCGTCGCCCATCGATTTGCGCCCGAAATTTCACCACTACCGTCCAAATATTGCCATGATTACCGGTATTGCCTGGGATCACATCAACGTGTTTCCAACTTTCGAAGGTTATGTCGAGCAGTTTGCCATTTTTGCTGGAATGATTGAACCCAATGGAAGCCTCATTTATTTTCAAGAAGACGAGCATCTCCAACGAATTGCGAAACAGGTAACGGGTGAAATTGATGTTTTGCCTTATTGTGCTGTACCATCGGTGGTTGAAAACAACTGTACTTTTCTGCTTGCAAAAGGGGAAAAGGTAAAGCTTGAAATTTTTGGAGAGCACAACCTTCAAAATATTGCCGGTGCAAAACTGGTATGCAACAAGTTGGGTGTTACCGATGATCAGTTTATCGAAGCCATTGCCAAGTTTAAAGGTTCGGCACGGCGGCTCGAAATTGCAGCTCAAAACGAACATACAACCGTTTTTTACGATTTTGCCCATTCTCCTTCTAAATTGAAAGCTACCACTCAAGCTGTAAAAGCCCAGTTTGCAAATCGAAGTCTAGTTGCTGTTATGGAGTTGCATACTTTTAGTAGCTTGAAAAAAGAGTTTCTACCACAATACGAGGGGGCTATGGCAGCCGCTGATTTGGCATTGGTTTATTTCGATAGGCACACCATTGAACACAAACAGTTGGAGCTTATAACCGAAGATCAAGTTGCAGAGGCGTTTGGAGGGAATAACCTGAACGTTTATACGAATTCCGACGAGCTTTTTCATCTTTTAAGAGAAATGAACTGGAATGAAAGGAACTTGCTGATTATGACATCGGGTAACTTCTCGGGAAAAAACATCAAAGAATTTGCAGCTCAGTTGATCGAACAATGAAGAATTAATTTGTCATTAGGTTAATCTATAACTTGACATTAACTTTCTACTTATCAGTCAATATCAGAAGATGCTTTATCTTCGTAAAAACCAAAAAATACTAACACATATCATTATGAAAACTTTTCACTTACTATCACTTCTTTCAATCTTGATTTTAACAAGTTGTAACGAAAAAGCCGAATGGGGAAAGTGGCGTGGTCCAAACGGAGATGCAGTTTCACTCGAAACCGGATGGAGCGCCAGCAATCTGACGGCTGATAATGTTCTTTGGAAAAAAGATATTGGCTTTGGTCACTCAGCTATTGTTGTAAGTGGCAACCGTTGTTTTGCTGCAGGCTGGAAAGAAGAAATCACTGATGCCGATACTTCTGCAAATAATACTCTTTATTGTTTCAATACAAACAACGGAAACGAAGAATGGAAATTTTCTTATAAATCGAAACGTATTCGTTTTGCTGGGCCACGTTCAACTCCTGCGGTCGACGGGAATAACATCTATTTTATTGGACAAGAAGGGAAGTTGTTTTGCTTAAATGCCGCAAATGGCAACGAAAAATGGCAAATAGACTTGGCAGCCGATTCTCTTACTGTAATTGAAGACAATTGGGGCTATACCGCGTCACCTGTTATCTCGGGCAACTTGATTTTGCTTAACATGAACAGCTCGGGTATTGCAATTGATAAAACAAACGGTAAGGTGGTTTGGAACAGTGCAAAAACATATGCAAGTTTTGCTTCGGTCACATTATGCGATTTTAACGGAAAAAAGTGTGGCATTTTTGAAGCCGATTCCACCATCAGAATTATTGATGTTACAAACGGTAAAATTGAAGCTTCACACCTGAAAAATAATTCACAGGCGATGCATAACGATGTAATGCTTACTGAAAGTGGTGACCTTTTCGCCTCCGATGAACTGATAAAAATTGATAATGGAGCACTTTCTAAGGTTTGGAGTAACGACAGCGTTACAACTAACTTTCAAACAGGCTTGGTTATTGGGGACTATGCCTATCAGTTTTCCAACTTTAGGCGTAAATCAAATTTCAATTGCATCGATCTTAAAACAGGAAACCCGGTTTGGAACAAAGACCTAGGCCGGTGGGGAAGTTTAATTGCCGTTGATAATAAACTGATCATTATTACTGGCCTTGGGAAAGTTGTAATTGCTGATGCCAGTGCTGAAAAATATAATCAATTGGCCGAGTTGCAAGTCCTTTCTTCTGAAAATAAAGAAGAAAACTGGTGTTGGACTGCTCCTGCGTTTCTCGATGGAAAGTTGTATGTTCGAAATTCGAAAGGGGAAATGGCCTGCATCAATTTGAAGAACTAATCAAACGATAACGAATGTCGGGCTAATTTGCCCGGCATTTTTTTCAACTGCACAATAAATTCGTTAGGTAACGGAAGCTGATTTTTATCCGCAATAACCTGCTGCGCGGCAGTAAATTAATTCAGGATTCCAACTTGGTTCTGATCCAAAAGTCATACGAGGGATACGACTTTCTTCTTTAAATCCTGATTCAGTAAGGATATCGATGAAACTTTTGTTTTGTTCGGGCAAGCCAACCAGCCTCTTGTTTTTCCTCAGTCTGTATTTAAACAACTCATTTCCAGCTTCAGTTGTGTTTGCAATCAAGAGCCCATTTCCCAATGTTGGGATAAAGAAACCTTCGGGTTTGGTATCCTCAAAAATCAGTGTTTCGTTAATGTAATGTTGTAAAAGCGGAGTTCGCAATTCTCCGGTTGCTTTAAAGTCAAGTTCGGCAATGGAATCCATGTCGGCAGTTGTCGCATGCCTGATTTTTGATCGGTCGAAATTGGTTTTCAAACGCAATGGAGGAGAGAAAATTTGATAATATGAAGTGGTCCTAAATCCCAGTTTTTCGTAGATAGGGGCGCCCATTTCAGAAGCCGTAAGTAAAAAAGTTGTTGCACCCAACCTTGAACTTTCCTGCATCAGATGCTTCGATATGGCTGTGCCAATTCCGCGGTTGCGATATTTCTTGTGAACTAAGATCCAACCAAACCATGCGACCTCGCCAAAGTGAAAAAGCATTCCAAATCCCACTAGCTTTTGTTGATCGATCACTTGATATGGATGGAACCAAGGTTGCCATTCGTTGTGTATAAACAAATCGTAAGCATTGCTTTGCCATGTTTCAGGCGGCATCAGGTTAAGTTGATCGAGATGTCGGGGATCAAAAGGAGTAATATTAAAATCCATGGTTTCAAGATGTGTTTTTTGGTGATGCTCTCAAAAATTCCAAGGAATAAAAAAAGTCATTTGCCATTGGTGAATTCTTTTGGAACCCTTTTAATGGCGAATGACTTTTTCTATTTTCTATTTTCAGATTATTCTACAGGAATATCTTTGTTTACGTTTTTCGATCCAATCAAACCATAGAACAGTAAATATCCAATGCAGATAAACATTACCCAATAGCTGTTTATGTAACCTAAATGGTCAGATACAAATCCTTGAATTAGTGGAATAATACCTCCACCGCAAACCATTACCATAAAGATACCCGATGCGGCTGCTGTGTATTTTCCAAGTCCTTCAACTGCAAGGTTGAAAATACCTCCCCACATAATTGAAGTACACAAACCACAAAGCACCAGAAACAGAATACTTATAGGTACTTGAGTCCCAATGAATGGAACCGTTATGGTTGCGCTTAGCGGGCTAAAAATAGCAAGTAATACGAATAGCAAACCGGCTGATGAAACAACAGTCATCATTGTTTTGCTCGATACTTTTGATCCAATTACCCCCCCAACTAAACGACCAACTAGCATTAACAACCAATAAAGACCTACAATACTACCTGCCATTGTAGCATCTATACCTAAACCTGGGTTTCCAGCTGTTGTTTGAGCAGTCATAAAGAGATTGGCAGTACTTGGGATACCAATTTCGACACCTACATAGATAAAAATTGCTATTGCACCTAAAATAAAGTGACGGAAAGATAGTGGGCTGTGTTTGTGTTGTACTTTTCTTTCAGCAGCTGTTTCCATGTGCGGTTCTGGAATTTTCACAAACATGAGCACAATAAAAGCCAATGCAAAAATACCCAACGCAAGGAAAAGAGCAGGATTTGCTTTTTCAATGGTTCGTCCGGCTTCGGCACCCATTAACCAACCTACTAGCATTGGGGTAATTGTTGCACCAATTGAATTTATTGACCCACCAAACTGCAACAATCTATTACCTGAGTTACCGCCACCACCAAGTGTATTCAACATTGGGTTTACCACGGTATTCAGCATACACATAGAGAAACCTGAAATAAATGCACCTGTAATGTATACGGCGAACAATCCTACTTGGCCAGAAAGAAACTGAACGGCAACACCAACGAAACCTACAGCAATTGCTGATAAAGCAGTTACTTTATATCCAAATTTTTTAAGCATAATCCCAGCAGGGATGCCCATAAAGGCATAAGCTAGAAAGTTTGCGAAAAACCCTAATTGTGATGCAAAATTCGATGCACCGAATTGTTTTGCAACTATTACTCCCATTGGGCTTGGTAACCCGGTAACGAAAGCAATCATGAAGAATAGAGCAAACATCATTGCTATTGGCAATGCATAACTCTTGTTTTGATTTGAATTCATAAATGTGTTTTTATTAATTAATGGTTATTTGATTTTACAGTTCAAGCTTGATTGCACCTTCAGAACGGATGAAAAGTTTGTGGCAGCTGCCTGTGCCATAAACATGTTCAAGAGTCTTAGTGTACTCATCCAGAAGGTCTTTTGGGACAAATGCTTGAATTGTACCACCAAAACCACCGCCGTGTACACGCCATGCTCCTTTTCCCTTCAGGATCATTTCACTAAGTGCCAAAGCTAATGAAACAACTTGTTCATCCTTATGGGTAACGTCATAAATATTTTGGTTATACATGTAAGAACTGTATCCCGATTCGACGACCATCTTTAGAAAGGCTTGAAAATCATTGTTTTCGAGAGCTGCAACCTGTTCTACAACACGTTGATTGTCTCCTTGAAAGTGGTAAGCTCGGAGAATTGCCCTGTCGCCTGTTTTTTTACGTATTTCAGGAATTTTTTCAACAATTTGTGCAAGGGTTACTTTCCTAAGTACGTCAACACCAAGTTCTTTTGCAACCGACTTCATCTCTGTTGGAAGTGATGCGTATTCTGCTTGGGACGCAGCATCGTCGTGACCACCAGCCACATCGGTAATCACCAATGCAAATCCAGTCGAAACGAAATCGAAATCAACTTCTTTCACAATTGGTTTCGAGGGATCTTCAAAGTCAATGGTAATTAATCCTCCTACCGAGCATGCCGTTTGATCCATTAACCCACATGGTTTTCCAAAGTAATTGTTTTCAGACCACTGACCAACAATGGCATTTTCAACTGCACTCATTTTTCCGTTGTTGAACAGTTGGTTGATGATGGCACCAATCAGCACTTCGAACGAAGCCGATGAGCTCAAGCCTGAGCCTTTTGGTACACGGCCTTCAATACAAGCGTCGAAACCGCCAATGGCATATCCCAGTTCTTTGAAACGGGCTGCAATTCCTTTAACCAACGAAGTTGAGGTATAAAACAGATCGGTGTTAATCGACAAATCACTCAAGTCGACCTGAAATTCGGGATAACCAACCGATTGAATGCGAACAATGTTGGTGCCGTTTGGTGCTGCAACAGCAATGTTGTCGAGGTTTACAGCTCCGGCCAATACACGACCGTAGTTGTGGTCGGTGTGGTTTCCGCCAATTTCGGTACGTCCGGGTGAGCTGAACAACGAAACATCGTCCGATCCAAATTTAGATTGGAATACGTTCATCAACTCGGCATAACGGGCAGCTTGCTCTTCCAATATTGCGCTGTTGTCACCGTATAATTTCTTGAAAACAGGATTGTTACCCTTGTTTATCTTCTGATTTAAAGTTTCAATTTTCGACATGGTAATTCTATTTATTTTTTCTATTGTTTATTTATTATTTCTGGTTTTATAATGTTCTGCTGGGAGTTCGCGCAACTTTTGGGCGCTTTGTTCTGGGGTGATGTCGCGCTGTGGATTGGCCATCATTTCGTAACCAACCATGAATTTTTTCACCGATGCAGAACGTAAAAGGGGCGGGTAGAAGTGCATGTGCAAATGCCACTCTGGATGATCAACACCATCGGTTGGTGCCTGATGAATTCCTGCTGAATAAGGAAACGAAACCTCGAACAGGTTGTCGTACATCACAGTCAGTTTTTTATAACAATCGGCAAGCGATGTCCGTTCTTCGTCGGTCAACTGGGTTAAATTTGATACTGTGCGTTTGCTGATGATCATTCCTTCGTAGGGCCAGGTTCCCCAGAACGGTACTACTGCAACAAAATGATCGTTTTCAACCAGCAGGCGTTCACCATTTTTCAGTTCTTCGGAAATATAATCCGACAGTAAGGTGCGTCCGTGCTTTTCGAAATAAGCCAATTGCATTTTTCCCTCTTTCGAAGGCTCGACAGGAACGGTGGTTTGTGCCCAAATTTGACCATGCGGGTGCGGATTACTGCAACCCATAATGTCGCCTTTGTTTTCAAAAATTTGCACATGGTTAATGTAATTGAGGTTTCCAATTTCCTGATATTCCCTACACCATACATCAACAACTTTCCGTATTTCAGCTACTTCCATTTCTGGAACAGTTAAATTGTGGCGTGGCGAGAAACAAATTACTTTGCAAAAACCACTTTCACTTTTTGCTTGGAAGAGTTCTCCATTTCGATATTCACCGTCAGGCGCATCGGGCAGTAACGCACTAAAGTCATTCTGAAACACAAAAACATCTTTGTATTCGGGATTATTTACACCTCCCGCACGTTCGTTGCCGGGGCATAAATAGCATTTGGGATCGTATTGCGGACGTTGCTCTTCATTAACTTTTTCCACTTTTCCCTGCCATGGTCGTTTGGTACGGTGTGGCGAAACTAAAATCCAATCGCCGGTTAACGGATTATACCGTGTGTGTGAATGTTCTGTAAATTCAAATTTTTCCATCTTCTATATTTTAGCAAGTCATTCGTCAATAGAAATAAGGAAAATGATGCTTTCCTAATGACTATTTCCTAATGACTATTTCTTAATCTATCCTGAATATCCGATCACTGTTACTTCGTTCGTTTTGAGGTCTAAAGCGATAATAATGGGCTCCTTTTTTCGACTCGCTGGTGTCTTTTTCATCAAGCTGTTCAAGTACCTTTAGCGAAAGCACTTTTTTTCGAAAATTTCCTGGGTCGAATTCACGTTGATAAATGGCGCTATACAACTTCCGAAGTTGCAGCAGGGTGAATTTTTCGGGCAATAAATGTTCTCCAATCAAGTCGTAACTGGCTTTCCATCGCAATTTCTCCAGGGCTTTCTCGACCATTTGATCGTGATCGAAAATCAGTTTTGGTTTTTCGTTTAGTGAAATCCAAGTTGCCCCATGTTTGTCTACCAATTGCTTGCTTTGTTCTTCAATTTTCAACAATGTGTAAAACGCGATACTAACAGCCCTGCCCCCTGGATCGCGATTCACGTCGGAAAAAACATCAACCTGTTCCATGAAAATGTCTTCTAACCCCGAAATCAAGGTCAAAACTCTTCGTGCTGCATCGGGTACCGATTCATCTTCGTTTACCCATCCCCCAAGCAGCGAAAGCTCTCCCTGCGAAGGTTCAATCCACCGCTTAAACAGCAACAATTTC
>Ga0209373_10002983_pt1 | contig 16252 bp, 14 predicted proteins | sample Higcelweek5metaG_FD_187173 | JGI IMG/M metagenome (GOLD analysis project Ga0209373, IMG submission 187173) | Freshwater pond sediment microbial communities from the University of Edinburgh, under environmental carbon perturbations - High... | ecosystem: Environmental > Aquatic > Freshwater >... | reverse complement strand
CACTAATCCTGATAAGTCTTCAAACGATCTGCCGGTCTACGCATTGACCGGGCTGCGTTACCAAATCAACGACCATCTGGATATTGATGCAGGTATCAAGTTTGGTCTGACCAAACCGGAGACTGACGTTACGGCACTGTATGGCCTGGTACTGAAATTTTAACAGCTTGTTTGCCGCAAAGAACGCAATGAACACAAAAGGAAGTGAATAATTTTCCCTTTAAAATCTCTGCGATTTTTTACGGCCAACTTTTTAACGGAGGAATACATGATGCCACTTGAACTGCTTACCACCGGCGAACGGGGCGAAATAACAGAAATACGACATTGCGGTGGTTGTGGCGGAGACTGCCATCCCCACGGATACCAGCATGGGCATGGACACCAACAGCACACAGCCGCAGCAACCAGAGCAGAAGAGATGGGGCTGCGGGTGGGTAAACAGGTGGAGGTTCTGAACAACGACGGCAATCTGCTGCTTCTGCTGGTGGATGAAGCCCGGATAGCCATTGACCGCCGCATGGCCCGTAGCATCAAAGTGAAAGGAATCAGTCTATGAACCTGAGCGACCTGAAACCCGGCCAACAGGGAAAAATACTGAAGCTGGACAGCAGCATCGGGCCGATCCGCCGCCGTTTGATGGATATGGGGATCATTCCTGGCGAGTCCATTAAAGTGGAAAAAGTGGCACCGATGGGCGACCCGATTGAAGTATCTGTCAAAAGCTACAACCTGTCCCTGCGCAAGAACGAGGCCAAGGGGATCGAGATTGAGGTGCTGCCATGAGCCAGCAAAAACCATTGGTTGTTGCGGTTGCCGGTAACCCCAATGCCGGAAAATCCACCCTGATCAATGCCATTGCCGGTAGTCGGCTGCATGTGGGTAACTGGCCCGGTGTGACCGTTGAGAAAAAAGAGGCCCTGTTTTATTTTAATGGCCACCCCATCCGGCTGGTTGACCTGCCCGGTTGCTATTCGCTCTCTCCCTATACCCAGGAAGAGATCATTACCCGTGACTATCTGGTAACGGAAAAACCGGACCTGATTATTAACGTGGTGGATGCCACCAACCTTGAACGTAACCTGTATCTGACCATGCAGCTGCTTGAGCTTGGCATTCCAATGATAATGGCACTCAACATCTTTGACGAGGCCGAAGCAAAAGGCTATAAAATCAACATCAAGCAGATGGAAGAGACGCTTGGAATTACGGTTATTCCCACTTCTGCGGTCAAAAAGACCGGCCTTGATCAGCTCCTGAAGTCGCTGGTGGTCGATAGACCGACGCCCCCCAGAATCCTCAACTATGGTGATGATATCGAGACGGTTCTGACCGGACTGCGTGACCATATACAGCGCAATCACACCACCCTGCTGGAAAAATATCCGCAACGCTGGCTGCTGCTGAAACTGCTGGAAGGTGACCGTCTGGTTTGCAAATCTGCCAATATGACGGTTGGTTCATTACCCGCACAGCTCCTTGAACACCTGTTGCGGGCCCATGGTGATGACATTGAAGGACTTCTGGCAGATGTTCGCTATGCCCTTTCAAATGGACTATGCCGGGAAGTGCTGACCAAACCGGAAAAACGCACTCTGGAAATGACTGAACGGATCGACCGGATCGTGCTGAACCGCTATCTTGGCATACCGATCTTTGCGGCGGCCATGTGGTTACTGTTCAAACTGACCTTTGATCTGTCATCACCCTTTGGTGACTGGATCGACGAGATGACCAACGGTCCGTTCAAACGTTGGGTCGCCGCCATTCTAGGCAGCATCAATGCGCCGGACTGGACAATATCACTGGTCAATGATGGTGTAATTGCCGGTGTCGGCTCAGTGCTGGTCTTTGTACCCGTGATCTTTGCCATGATGTTCTTTATCACCTTTCTGGAAGGCAGTGGTTACATGGCACGGGCCGCCTTTGTTATGGACCGGGCCATGCACGCCATTGGTCTGCACGGAAAATCCTTTATCCCTATGCTCCTGGGTTTCGGCTGCAACGTGCCGGGCATCTATGCCACCCGCACCCTGGAAAATCCAAAAGACAAGATCCTGACTGCACTGTTGATACCACTGATGTCCTGCGGTGCCCGTCTGCCGGTCTATGTGCTGTTTGTGGGCATATTTTTTCCCGATAACTCCGGCACCGTGATCTGGATACTGTACATCCTGGGGATGTTGCTGGCAGTACTGATGGGCTTTATCTTTAAAAAGACCCTGTTCAGGGGCGAAGCACCGATGTTCATCATGGAACTGCCCCCCTACCGGATGCCCTCCTTTACCAGCCTCTGTCTGCACACCTGGGAAAAAGGCAAGCATTTCCTGATCAAGGCCGGCACCTACATATTTGCCGTATCAGTACTGGTCTGGTTCATGCTTAATCTACCCTGGGGGGTAGAACACAAGCGTGATTCCTACCTGGGCAAGGCCGGCGCTGCCATTGCCCCGGTGTTCCAGCCGGTCGGTTTTGGAACCTGGGAGGCTGCTTCATCGCTGATTACCGGCGTAATTGCCAAAGAGATTGTGGTGGGTACCATGGGGGAGATCTACGCCCCCAAGAAAGAAGAGAAAAAAGAGACACCACCCCTTGGCGAAGACCTTAAAGAGATTGTGGTCTCATTTGGCGGGGCAGTGAAAAAAGCGGTCAGCACCATGCTTTACCTGCCACAGAAAGAAGAACCAGAGGAGGAACAATCTGCTCTGAAAACTGCACTGCAGGGTCAATTCACACCGCTCAGCTCATTCAGCTTCATGGCCTTTGTCCTGCTCTACATGCCCTGCGTGGTGGTAGGCGCTGCCATGCGACAGGAGTTTGGCACCTGGAAATGGGCCGGTGTGGCCTTTGCCTACTCAACCGTGCTGGCCTGGCTGGTGGCGCTGATTATCTACCAAGGCGGCAGACTACTTGGATTGTGAGGCAACTATGGGATTTTTTGACATCATCCTGATGACCGTAATCATTGGAGGAGCCGTCTGGCTCCTCTACCGCTCACTCTGGAAAAAGAAGGGGTGCTGTGGTGATGGGGGCTGCGGAGGAAGCTGCAACCATTAACAACTGAATAATCGCCAGCCACGTTCACAACGCAGCCAGCCAAAACCAGATCCCCAAACGGGACTGTTTTGACTGTGCTGCGTTTTTTATTTCTTGAATCAGGGAAAGACAGACCATGACCATTATCAGCAACATACCGGGACGGATACGGCTACGGGATGAACGTCTGACAGACGCTGTTTATACAGAGCAGATTCGTAGCAGGTTACTGGCGTTGCCAGAGGTTACAGGTGCGGAAGTCAACCAACGTACTGCCAGCCTGCTGGTGACCTATTCACCAACGCCTGTTGTGGAAGAGCACCTGCGAAACGCCTTACATCTGCCAGAACCACTGATACCAACCCAGAAACCAGCAACCGGTTCCCGTACCAGGCCTGGAAAATCCGGTAAAAAAACAGCGTGCCTGCCGTTCACGCAACGCCAGATTCTTAACTACGGCATGATGATCACCTTTGCTGCCAGCGGTATCGGCATTGCCCTGCATTACAAAAAATTGCACGCCTTGGCCGGTTTCCTGTTCTTCGGAATCAGCAGCCTGCATATGTATGACAAACGCAAGACCCTGTTTGTTTAAACAGGCGATATTAAAAAGGAGACAAACACTATGGAAGACCATGAAGAAGTAAAAGGGAGCGGCAGTGGTGGTGGCGGCAAAGAGGTAGATACCCATACCGATGGCGGAGAACACACGAAAGACGGCGTACATCTCCTGCCCGGTCTGCATATCCACAGCAACACCCTCTGGCTGCTGGCTGCAGGAGCCGTAGGTGCGGTAGCCGCCCTTGGCGCATCAAAGGCCACCAATAAACTGCGTCCGGCTGCAGTGGGTGCTGTAAAGGAAGGTTACAAGTTTAAGGAATGGCTGGGTGGCAAATATGAACAGGTAAAAGAGGATGTTGAAGATATCGTGGCAGAAGGTGTTCACCAGTATCATCAGGATCTGGAAGAGACCGAAGAATCGATCAAACGCCAGAAAGAACTGCTTGAAAAGGCTGAGGCACGGATCAAGGCTCAACGGGCCAGAACACAGAAGGAGGCATAAACCATGGATCTTCATAGCAACCCATTGCACAAAACAACCCGTTATCTACGCAGTGCCCTAAGTGTGGCCCTGGGGGCTGGAGCCGTACTCGGTACAGGCTATCTGGTATCCCGCATCAAAGAGAAGCAAAGTGATGAAGGGGTGTTAAGTCGCCTTGAACAGATTCTGGAAGAGACTGCCGCTGCTGAAACCGCTCCAACAGAAAAACCGGCTGCACGTAGCAAGGCTCCCAAGGCATGACCGCGACGGTCATGCATGAACTGCCGGGACGGCTGAGACTGTCACTTAACCGGCGTCCCAGCGCCCCTGTTGACCAGGGGCGCGTGGTAACGCAGTTTCAGCGTATTCCCGGTGTTGATCAGGTACGTTACACGCCCCGCACCGGCACCCTGCTGGTACGTTACTCTGGTGGAAACCGTACCAGAGAACAGGTACTGCAGATGTCCGACACCTATATTTTGCCAACTATCCGCAGGACACAACCGGCAGATGAGCTGGCAGAAAAAAGGAACGTTCTGATCCGCTCCGGCATCCTGTTTGCGCTGCGTCCCTTGATTCCACCGCCGGTAAGAACCGCTCTGGCACTGTACGGCGCACTGCCGGTGGTGCTGAAAGGGTTTGATTCCATACGTCAGCGCAAGATGGACGTTGCCCTGCTTGATGCTTCGGCAGTGGGGGCATCGCTGGCAACCGCAGAATTCTCAACCGTATCGGTAATCACCTTTCTGTTGAACCTGGGGGAGTATCTGGACGAATGGGCAAGGGGCAAATCACGCCAGCTGCTGGCCAGCATGTTCCAGACCGGCGATGAAACCGTCTGGGTTATCCGCAACCAGAAGGAATGCGAGATACTGCTGACTGAACTGAGAACCGGCGATACAGTGATTGTACGAATGGGCAGTCTGATTCCGGTGGACGGCACGGTACTGTCCGGCGAGGCACTGGTCAATCAATCCAGTCTGACCGGAGAACCGCTGGCTGTTATCAGACGCATGGGGGCATCGGTCTATGCCGGAACCGTGGTGGAAGAAGGCGAGCTGCAGATAGAGGCCCAAAAAACAGGTGACGCCACCAGAGTTGCCCAGATGGTACAGATCATTGAACAAGGAGAGGCCCTGAAGGCTGACTACCAGAGCATGAGTGAACAGATGGCCGACCGGATCGTGCCCTACTCGTTCCTCCTCTCTGCCCTGACTCTGGCCATTACCGGCAGCCCGGCCCGTGCTGCGGCGGTGCTGCTGGTGGATTATTCCTGCGCCATTAAGCTCTCCACCCCGCTCACCATCCTGGCCTCTCTGGCAACAGCTGCACGGCAGGGGATTCTGATCAAGGGAGGCAAGTATATCGAGCGCCTTAGCAGGATCGATACCGTCCTGCTGGACAAGACCGGCACCCTGACCGCTGCCACTCCGCAGGTAGCAGATGTGGTGGCATTTAACGGATATGATCGTGACTTTATCCTGCAACTGGCAGCCTGCGTTGAAGAGCACTTTCCCCATCCGGTAGCCACTGCAGTGGTCAAACATGCGGCTGACAACGGTATTATCCATGAGGAAGAACATGCAGCGGTTGAATACCTGCTGGCCCACGGCATTGTATCGCAATGGAACGGTAAACGGGTGATTGTCGGCAGCAGGCACTTTGTTGAGGACGATGAAAAGGTAACGGTAACTGCTGCTGATGCCGTAATCCAGCAGCTGGGAAGTCAGGGACATTCACTGTTGTTTGTGGCGATAGACGCCAAACTGGCCGGACTGGTGGCGTTGCATGATCCACTGCGCGCTGATGCAGCAGGGTTTGTTGCCAGACTTCAACAACAGGGGATCACCACCATCATGCTTACTGGTGACAACTCGGCCACTGCTGCAACCATTGCAGCACAACTTGGCATCAGTCAATGGCATGCCCAGGCCCTGCCGGAAGACAAGGTACAGGTTGTACAGGAACTGCAGGCTGCCGGACATACGGTTGCCATGGTGGGTGACGGCATCAACGACTCCCCTGCCCTCTCCTTTGCCGACGTGGGGGTATCACTGAAGCACGGCTCAGACATTGCCCGTGAAACAGCTGACCTGTTGTTGATGGGGGGCAGGCTTGATGACCTGCTGGTTGCCCGTCGGATCTCCAGCGAAGCGATGGATCTGCTTACAACAAATTTCAGGATTATCATGTCCATCAACTCTGTTGCTCTGCTTATGGCCATAACCGGCTTTGCCTCACCCCTGCTCTCTGCCGCCCTGCACAACGCCGGTACCGTGGGGGTCGCCCTGCATGCTCTTAAACCACTGCAACGCAAGGAACAGCTACTACCATGAAACCTACTGCCACAGTAAAAAGCCAACCTGTATCTCCCCTGATTCGTCACCTGTTGCCGGGCCGGGTCCGCTTTCAGGCCCCCCGCCTGCATGACCGGCGGGTGGCAGCCGGTATCTCCTCTGCCTTGGACGAGTTGATCGGTGTTCGCTTGGCAGAAGCCAATCCGGCCTGCGGCAGCCTGCTGGTTCAGTACGACAAAGACAACTGCAGCATTCAAGAACTACTTGCAGAACTTGAAGTATTGCTACTTAAATCATTCAACAATGTATCTGCAAAAACACCTGCAACAACCTGCACGGAGACCAGCTCCTGCGGTTGCGGTCAGCCCGCTACTCAGCCGGTTGACCTGCCGGGATTGAAGCGACGCTTTTGGGGCCTGACCGCCACCGTTACCGGTATGTTCATCCGTAACCGCCTGATCAGCACACCGTTGACCGGTGGCCTGTTCTCACCATTGGGCCTGTTAACAACCGCCTTTGCCCTGCCGCTTGTCAAACGAGGGGTCAGCAACCTGCAGCAAAAAAAGGTTAACCTGGATACCTTTCTGGGTGGGAGCCTGATGCTGGCCATTGCTGCCGGAGAGGTGGATGCCGCTCTGGAGATCCTCTGGATCGACTCCGGGGCTGACCTGATGAAAGGCTGGGTAACCGAACGCTCCCGCAAGGCGATATCAGAAATCCTTGAGATCGGCGGCCACCACACCTTTGTGCTGAGAAACGGGATTGAGATTGAAGTGCCGGTATCTTCCCTGCATCCTGGTGATATCGTTGTATTGCACACAGGAGAAAAGGTCTGCGTGGATGGCGAGGTAATCTTTGGTGAAGGGCTTGTGGATGAATCACCCATTACTGGCCGTGCAGAACCGGCATATCTGGTACAGGGAAGTAGCGTCCATGCAGGCACCTTTGTCACCGGCGGCGTCATCCATGTCCGGGCCCGTTGCGTTGGTGATCGCACCTACCTGGCCCGTATTCTGCGGCTGGTGGAGGAAAGTCAGGCCAACCGTGCACCGATTGAGGGTGTGGCGGACCGTCTGGCCAAAAAAACGGTGGCCATCGGTTTTGGCGCCACACTGGCAACCCTGCTGCTGACCCGTAACCCCTGGCGCGCCTTCACGGTGCTGCTGGTAATGGCCTGCCCCTGCGCCACCAGCCTGGCTGCTTCATCAGCGGTCAGCTCTGCCCTGCATGCTGCTGCCCGAAGGCAGATCCTGATAAAAGGTGGCCGCTACCTTGAGTCGGTCGGTTCTGCTGATCTGGTCTGCCTGGACAAGACCGGTACCCTGACCGGTAACCATCCCAAGGTCTGCGAGATTGTTTCTGCCGGAAATCTCAGCACCAATGAAATCCTGCTGCTGGCCTGCACCGGTGAGGCCCACAACCACCATCCCCTGGCAGAGGCTATCAAGGAACGGGCTGCACAGGAAGGGATCTCTCCCCTGCCCCACAGCCAGTGCGACTACTATCTGGGCAAAGGGATCAGGGCCATTCTGGATGGTAGTGAAATTCTGGTGGGCAATCACAAGCTGCTGAGTCAGTTCACTGTACCCAGGACCGGGGCTGAAACGCTTGCCACCCCATTGATCAAGCGGGGTCTGACCATCATCTTCCTGGCCCGGGACCGCCGGATCGAGGGACTGCTCGGTATTGAAAACCCCCAACGTCCCGAGACCCAAAACCTCATCACCAGTCTGACCGCACAGGGCTGCAGGCTGGTGATGGTTACCGGAGATGAACCGGCAACTGCAGAAGAGCTGGCCCGCAACCTCGGTATCACTCAGTGCCACAGTTCATTACTGCCGGAACAGAAGGCAGAACTGGTCAGCAGGCTGCAGGCTGAAGGCTGCAGCGTGATCATGGTGGGGGACGGCATTAACGATGCCCTGGCCCTGACCAGAGCAGACATCGGCATAGCCATGGGGGTTGCAGGTTCTGAAGTGGCCATTGAAGCCGCAGATATCGCCCTTGTGGAAGACTCCCTGTCCGGCGTGTTGTATGTCCGCGACCTGAGCCGTCAGACCCTGCGGGTTGTTAATCAGAACTTTGCCATAGCCACCTCCACCAATATCATCGGCGTGGTTGCCGGAGCCCTTGGCCTGATGGGACCGGTTGCCGCCGGTATGCTGCATATTGTCCATACGCTGGGAATACTGGCCAATTCAGGACGACTGCTGACGTATCAAAAAAAGACCCAATAATTTCAACTAAGTTTAAACTTGTATATTGGATAAAGGTTGCTTCTCCTTCTCTATACTCGTGTCAGACCGCGCTGTTGAAATCAAAAAAGTCCAAAAGGAACCCAGTTATGGCACTCATGCATGTTGATGAACTGTATGCCGGTGAAACTGCAGAAGTAATTACCATTAACAGTAGTTGCCCGGATACCAGGCGGTTACGTGATATGGGACTACGCGAAGGCAGAATGGTGGAGATGCTGCATTTTGATCCGGTTGGCAGCAAAAAAATAGTGCTTGGCCTTAACGGGACCAGGCTCGCCTTCCCGCTGCTTCTGGCAGCCCATATTGTGGTGCGGCCAATCAAGGGTTACTTTGAAGCCCTGCGTGATATGGCCAACTACGACCAGCTGACCGGTTGCCTGAACCGCCATGCAGCCCACACCATCCTGCAACATGAAGTACGCAGATATGCAGAGCAGGAACTGCCGCTGACTGTGCTGATGGCAGATATCGATCACTTTAAAAAGGTAAATGATACCTTTGGTCATAACGCCGGTGATCAGGTGCTGAAGAAATTTGCCCAGGTTGCAGGAAGTGTCCTGCGCCGATGCGACCTGCTCTGCCGTTGGGGGGGCGAGGAGTTTCTGATGCTGTTACGTGGCACCGTGCAGGAGGATGCACTTCTGATAGCAGACCGTATCCGCAGGCGGGTGGAGAGTATCATATTTCATCCCTATGACGCCTGCGGCCTGTTGACCGTTAGCATCGGCAGCGCATCCTCCCCACCCAAAGAGGATTTTGAACAATTGATCTCCAATGCGGACAAGGCGCTCTACAAGGCAAAACTTGAAGGAAGAAACCGGGTTGCCGCCTGCTGCTGATCTGCCCTTAACATCATGGAATCAATAGGATCAGCTACCCGCCCGCGTACAACTGTTGTCATACAACAGAAACATTATCCCCCCATTTTTCACAGTACCGTTACACCGTTTTTTTGAAACAAAGGTTATGCTTCAGCACGGTTTGGTGGAATCAAAAAATCATTACACAGTTTAAAAGGAGTCAGTCATGGAAGCACACAAGATCGAACACAAACATGCACTGTCAGGCGACTGGACCATTGCCGGTGTCATTAATCAGGTTGACGCATTGAGTGATTCACTTAAAGGATTTGTTGGCGTCCAGGACAAGCAGCTGCATGTTGATTGCGCCGAGATACACACCATTGACATGAGCGGCCTCCAACTGCTGCACGTCTGGATGCAGTGCGCCAAGATGCGCGGCATCAGGACCCGGTTGATAAATCTGCCGGAAACAATGCAGCAGATTATTCAGCGGCTTGGGCTTGATCAGGCCTTTACCGACAACTATCAGGATGCTTGAGCTTGTACCGTTTCGTATGTCCCTGCCGGAGGATACACTATGGCTATTGATCTCAGCCAGTTCTACCAGGTGTTTTTTGACGAAAGTGCCGAGCACCTGGCAGAGATGGAACGTATATTTCTTGCCATAGATCCGGCCAACCCGGATGACGAAGAGCTGAACGCCGTTTTTCGAGCCGCCCACTCAATCAAGGGGGGAGCCGGAACCTTCGGTTTCCCGGATATGGCCGCTGTGACCCACACCCTTGAGACACTGCTGGATCAGGTACGACACCATGAAATACCACTTACCCGAGAGATGGTGGATGTCTTTTTGCAGACAGGAGACGCCATCGGTATGTTATTGGCCGGTCACCGCGATGGCAGTCCTGTTGATCAGCAGGCAATTGAGCATGTCTGCCAGCGATTAACCGCCATTTCAGCCAGTACTGCAGCAGTATCAACGGACAACCCTGTTTCGGTGCCGGTTTCCGTTGCCCCTGAACAGGACCGGGAAACCGCCCCTCTTGCAACCTACCGGATCATCTTCACCCCTCCCACCGACCTGTACAACCGCATGGTACGTATGGAGCCTATCTTTGATGAACTGTCTGCAATCGGAGACTTTACGGTTGTCGGACGGATCGCGGAACAGCATGAGTTGAACGACTACGATCCGACCCGCTGCCTGATAGCCTGGGAGATGACCCTGACAACCATCCATACACAAGAGGAGATCCGGGAAGTTTTCATGTTTGTGGCCGATGATGAGGAGCTTTTCCTTGAAAAACTCCCTCATGTGTTCAAACAGAATCAGGAAACTGCTACTCAGCAACCGGCATCAGACCATGGTAACGGAACCGTTACAGGAAACCGGCTGCATGGCAAAAATGGCGCTGCTCCCCGCAAAACCGGCGAAACCACAGAAAATGCTTCAATCCGTGTCGGGGTAGCCAAGGTGGATCAACTGATCAACCAGATGGGAGAACTGGTCATCACCCAGGCGATGCTTGCCCAATCCGCACAACAGCTTGATCCGGTTCAGCATGAAAATCTGCATCGCGCCCTTTCTTTGCTTGAACGCAATACCCGCGATCTGCAGGAAAGTGTCATGTCGATCCGTATGATGCCGATCAACTTCATCTTCAGCCGTTTTCCACGCCTGGTGCATGATCTGGCCGACAAACTGGGCAAACAGGTTGAACTGAAACTGGTGGGTGAGACCACTGAACTGGATAAAGGGCTGGTTGAAAAACTGGCTGATCCACTGACCCATCTGGTGCGCAACAGCCTTGACCACGGTATCGAGTTGCCTGAAGCCCGGATTGCAGCCGGTAAATCAGCAGGTGGTGTCATCACCCTGAAGGCCGCCCAACAGGGGGGACGGGTGGTGATTGAGGTGGCTGATGATGGGGCCGGGCTGAACCGGGACAAGATTCTGGCCAAGGCAGCAAAAAACGGACTGACGGTCTCCGACAACATGAGCGATGAAGAGGTCTGGCAGTTGATTTTTGCCCCCGGCTTTTCTACGGCAGAACAGGTTACCGATGTCTCAGGACGCGGCGTTGGTATGGATGTGGTGCTCAGAAATGTCCAGGCCATGGGGGGGCGTGTAACGGTCTATTCCACGCAGGGGATGGGAAGCCGGGTGGTGATCTCTCTGCCACTGACCCTGGCTATTCTGGATGGGCTATCGGTTCGGGTGGGTAAGGAAACCTTTATTGTGCCGCTCAACTCGATCATTGAGTCGCTGCAACCATTAAGCACTGACCTGAACGAGGTCGGGCGCAGGCAAACCACCGTCCATGTCAGGGGCGAGTATCTCCCGTTAATGCGGCTGGGGGATATCTTCTCCATCTCCAACGCTGTCCAGCGCCCGGAAGAGGCCGTTGTCATGCTGGTTGAGGCCGAAGGGGAACATGTGGCGCTGCTGGTGGATGAGCTGCTGGGCCAGCATCAGGTAGTAATCAAGAGTATCGAGACCAACTACCGCAAGGTGGATGGTACCGCAGGTGCCACCATACTTGGTGATGGCCGGGTGGCACTGATTCTTGACGCGGTTGACATGGTCCGCCTCTGGCGAACCGGAACAGAGAAAAACGGAGGAGACCAAACATGGACAGACAGCCCGTTATAACCGCCGAAAGCGGGGTACTGGAGTATCTGACCTTTACCTTGGGCAACGAGGAGTATGCCATGGATATCCTCAAGGTGCAGGAGATCCGAGGTTATGACCCGGTAACCCGTATTGCCAACGCGCCTGATTTCATAAAGGGGATCATCAACCTGCGTGGTGTCATTGTGCCGATTATTGACATGCGGGTAAAGTTTGGTCTGGAGAGGGTTATCTACGATGAATTTACCGTGGTTATTATCATTAATCTGTTGGGCCGGGTGATCGGGATGGTGGTGGATGGTGTTTCGGATGTGGTCACCTTGGTGCCGGACCAGATCAGACCTGCACCGGAGTTCGGTTCCGGCACTCAGTCCGAATACATAACCGGCATCGGCACCGTTAACGGGCAGATGCTGATCCTGACCGACATTGAACGTTTGATCGGAAGCGCAGAGATGCAGCTGATGGTAACAGCCGATAATCATCTTGATCTGGCAGCCTGAAGCAACCTGAACAATCTAATTCCATTTCGCTTTCAAGTTGTTATGTATCAGACCCTAAAGGTTTTGAAAACCTTTAGGGTCTGCCTTGATACTGGTCTCATCTTGATTGCAATTCAGAATAAACCGGAGATTGATGAGATGAATGAAGTTAAAAAGGAGATTCGGATCATGCTTCAACAGATGGAGTCGGACACAAAGATCGTGGCAGATTTTGCAATGGTTATCATGCTGGCCGCAATTACGGGACTGGTTGTCTACTAATCCTGAATTGTAGAGAGATCCCGTCGGGATCTCTCTGCCACCTAAACCGGAAACAGCTTAAAACGTAGTTAAAAAGGAGGTTCTGACCATGTTTCGACAGATGAAGCTGGGGGCAAAGGTAGTGGCAGGTTTTGCAGCAGTTACCCTGTTAGCCGCTGTTATGGGGCTGGTTGGCTACTTTGGATTGAACGGGGTTTCTAAACACCTGTATGAAGTTGCCGAAGTGCGGCTTCCCAGTGTTCAGATGCTGCTTGTCATGCAAAACGCCCAGTACAGCACCATGATTAGCGAACGGGGCCTGATCATACGCAGAATGATGGATCCCCAGATCCGCAAGGCCCAATATGATCGTATTGAAAAGGCCTGGAAGGATGCGACTGAGGCCTGGAGGATTTATGAGCCGTTGCCTCAGACCACGGAAGAGGCAGCACTCTGGAAGGAGTTTATACCCAAATGGGATGCCTGGAAAAAAGCCAGTCAGCAGGTGGTGGAGCTTTCCCGCGAGAAGGACCGTCTGGTTGCTTCAGGACTGGACCTGAAGGATAAGCGGATTGAAGCCATAGACAACAAGGTGTTTGCAGCCTCGCTTGAGTCCCGCAAGAGATTTCTTGATACTGATGTGCTGTTAAGCAAACTGGTGACACTCAACGTAAAGGTGGGGGATGAGGCTGGCCATGCGGGGGAAAAAGCGGCTGCCCGTGCCAAGGTTACCTTTGGCTGCGCCTTGCTTGTGGCAATCCTGCTATCAGTCATGGTAGCTCTCTACATCAAACGCAACATAGCCGCCATCCTGCAAGGGTTACTACATGAATCAGGTCGCCTGACTGATGCGGCGGTAGCTGGTAAACTGGCCACACGGGGCAATACAGAACAGGTAAATTTTGAATTCCGGGGGATTGTGGAGGGGATGAACAACACCCTGGATGCCGTGATCGGCCCCCTGAACGTGGCTGCCGAGTATGTGGACCGGATCAGTAAAGGTGATATCCCCCCCCGCATTGCCGACAACTACAACGGCGATTTTAACGAGATAAAGAACAATCTGAACGGCTGCATTGATGCCGTCAATGCACTGGTGGCCGATGCCAATATGCTTTCCGATGCAGCGGTAGCCGGTAAATTGGACACCCGTGCCAATGCTGCCAAACATCATGGTGACTTCCAGAAGATTGTTGAAGGGGTAAACCAGACCCTTGATGCGGTGATTGGCCCCTTGAACGTGGCTGCAGAGTATGTGGACCGGATCAGCAAAGGTGATATCCCGCCAAAGATTACCGACAACTACAGCGGCGATTTTAACGAGATAAAAAACAATTTGAACCAGTGCATACATGCGGTCAACGCATTGGTTGAAGATTCCGCTATGCTGGCAGATGCTGCAGTGGCAGGCAGACTTGCAACCCGTGCCGATGCAACCGGACATTCGGGAGAGTTCCGCAAGATTATAGATGGGGTAAACGACACGATTGACCGTCTGGTGGGGTTACTGGATACCATACCGGCACCGGTTATGCTGATCGATAAGGAGTTTACTATCCTTTATATGAATGAAGCAGGAGCCAAGGTGGGCGGCAAAACCGGGCAACAGGTAACAGGCAGCAAATGTTTTGATCATTTTATAACATCTGACTGCCGTACAGAGCGCTGCGCCTGCGCCAGAGCCCTCCGTAGCGGCCAGATCGCCAGCAGTGAGGCCGATGCCCATCCGATGACAGGTGTTGACCTTGCTATCAGTTATAGCGGTGTGCCGATTAAGGATCGGCAAGGGAATATTATTGCCGCCTTTGAAGTGGTTAGTGATCAGACAGCCATCAAAAAAGCGGCCCGTGTGGCAGAGAAACAGGCAACCTACCAAAATGCCGAGGTAGGCAAACTACTTGATAATCTTGAAAAACTAGCCATTGGCAACCTGGATGTCAACATATCCGTTGCAGTTAGTGACGACGACACACGGTTGATCGCTGAGAATTTTGAAAAGATCAACCAATCCCTTGTGCAGAATATTGATGCCCTGAGAGGTATCACTGCAGCTGCCTCCCAGATCGCCCTGGGCAACCTTGCGGTGGAGATTCATGAACGTTCTTCGCAAGATCAGTTGATGCAGGCCCTGACAGAGATGGTTACGACACTGCGGGCACTGGCCAAAACCGCTGAGCAGATCGCGGACGGCGACCTGACCGTGCAGGTCAGACCTGCCTCTGAAAATGATGCCATCGGCAACGCCTTTGCCGCCATGGTGACCAACCTGCGCGAGATCGTCGGCAATGTTGGTGCAAGCAGCGATTCCATTGCCACTGCCACCCGGCAGATCGCCACCGGCAACGCCGATATGGCCCAGCGCTCCGAATCTCAGGCCTCTTCGCTGGAAGAGATCGCCTCCAGCATGGAAGAACTGACCTCCACCGTTAAACAGAATGCCGAAAACTCGCAGCAGGCCAACCAACTGGCCATTGATGCCAGCGATGTGGCGCTAAAAGGAGGGGCTGTTATCACCCGTGTGGTGGATACCATGGATTCCATCAGCGCCAGCTCCAAGAAGATCGCTGACATCATCTCGGTTATCGACGGTATCGCCTTCCAGACCAATATCCTGGCATTGAATGCAGCGGTTGAAGCGGCCCGGGCCGGTGAGCAGGGGCGTGGCTTTGCCGTGGTGGCCGGTGAGGTCCGTAATCTGGCCCAGCGCAGTGCAGCAGCAGCAAAAGAGATCAAGGAACTGATTGGTGACTCGGTGGACAAGGTAGGCAACGGCAGCAAGCTGGTGGGCGAGGCTGGCCAGACCATGCAGGAGATCGTCACCAGCATCAAACGGGTAACCGACATTATGGGCGAAATCTCTGCCGCTTCAGTTGAACAGTCCAGTGGTATCGAGCAGGTTAACATCGCCATTAACAGTCTGGACGAGATTACCCAGCAGAACGCCTCGGTGGTACAGGAAGCATCCTCGGCGGCTGCCGCCCTTGAAGAACAGGCACATTTGCTGGTGGAAGCGGTTAACCGCTTCAAACTTGATGAACAATCCAGAGTAACGCAGCATGAGATAGCCAGGCTCCAGCGGCTTGATCCGCTGCAGCAGCAGTCCCAGGCGGCATTACGGGCTGGTGGTAGTTCAACCCGGGAAATAAAGAAGGTAGCTCAATCCAATGGTTACCATGCAACCAAGCCACTGAAAGGGCAACTGTCAGCCAAAGCCGTTGGAAGTGATGCAGACTGGAATGATTTCTAAGATCGGGGCAGGAAGTTTGTCTGCCGCTGTATCAAGCGTAATCAGGTCATTACAAGGAGCACGTCATGGCATCGCTCGCATCTGCTGCAGCTCTGACTGCAGGAGCCATAAAGCATGAATACAGGTTTACTACAGAGGATTTTAAACGGATAAGCAGCCTGATTTACCAGCGGGCCGGTATCTGTCTTCCTCCT
>Ga0209373_10002982_pt1 | contig 16255 bp, 15 predicted proteins | sample Higcelweek5metaG_FD_187173 | JGI IMG/M metagenome (GOLD analysis project Ga0209373, IMG submission 187173) | Freshwater pond sediment microbial communities from the University of Edinburgh, under environmental carbon perturbations - High... | ecosystem: Environmental > Aquatic > Freshwater >... | reverse complement strand
AATGATAGGCATAAATCACTCGAAAGAATTTTCCTTTGGTAGCATCACAATGCATGCGCACTTTATAAATTTCCAAGGCGTCATTCTTGTGAAGCCGATTCCAGTGCTTCGAACCATTTCCCTGCGGAGACTCAGTCAGATACAATTCCTTAAGCTGGCAGAAATCTTTTCCCAGAGTGCGATATTTCTTGGAAAGTCTTTTTATTTCTTTGGTGAATTCGGTTGCTTCTTGAAAATTTATCATTCAGGTTTTTCCTAGAGTTTATCATATTCCCTGACTGATAATTTTTCGTCCCGATAAAACACGCCGTTATATTCCACTCGCTCCCCCATCTTAGCAGCTCGCCAAGGCATGTCTTGGTGCGAAAGGTCCGAAAGCTCCTTGGCATTTTTGTCAGCAAGTCTTCGAAGTTCCCAATCAATATGCTTGATTTCCTGAGCGTTTAGCGGTGTCAGATCGACTTGATAATCCGGATTCAAGAAATATTTCTTTTGTTCCCTGTCATAGAATTTGGATTTCACTTCCTCGATTTCATTTTTGGCTTTCATCTGCTCAATGATTTTGCCGAACATGACAGGAGTCGGCCCGAAGTGGTTCTTGATATACACCGCGCCCATCAGCTGCTCTTCATATTTTTCATAATAATCGAAGTCGATGAAATAGAGCAGCTTATAGATCGCTGTCATGCCGATATTAGGTTTGCCTCCGACTTTCTTGAGGATATAGGTCAGAACCGTCTTGAATTTCTTCTGGTTCTTGATCGGCACAGAAATTCGCATTTCACCCGCCGTAGCCTTGGCGGAGGAGGGCTCTTCGTCATGATCCTTTTCCAAAACCACTTCGTTTTCCAGAGCCACAGCATCTGACAAAAAATCCATCAAGGTCATGCCGAAAATATCCGCAAGCATTCCTGCTTCAGTCACAGTGATATCCCGCTCACCTTTTTCGATCTGCATGTAAGTCGGCCGGGAAATATCTAGTTTTTTCGCTAGATAATCCTGAGAAAAATCATTTTTCAGACGGAGCTTTTTTATCTTTTCGTATAGCTTTTTAGGCATAGTTTTGCTTATTTTTCCTTCTTATACCTGAATAATACAGGCCAAATCATTCTTTGTCAAATTATTTGACAAAGAATGATGATAGTAATATTTGACACTAGAAACATATCCACTAAAATAAACATATACTCAAAAATAAAACGAGGCCTGGTCGAACCGCGTATGGGAATATAAAAGCATTAAAAAAGCAGCTACATTTCCAGTTTTTGAGAATAATAACTAATAGCTTAAGTTTATGGAACGAATAGTAAGTAAATTCGAACAGTTTATGAGAGAAAACGGGCAATACTACCAGCAATATTATGTAGGTATTGCATCTAATCCGATAGAACGCCTTTCCAATGGACATGGCGTGACAGAAAACATTCCATACGTATATTGGAACACCCCTCTTCACACGGAACTTGTTCGAGCAGTTGAAAAATATTTCCTGGACAAGGGATGCAAAGGCGGACCCGGTGGCGGCGATAATGATACAAATTTATATTTATGCGTATCTTATTACCAATAACACAAGAGAATAGCAAGGGTTCTTGAGCAAACACGCTGGATTATAGAGAACTGACAGGACAGAGAGATTTAGAAAAATGAGATGATTCTGATATTGCAATCCTTAGTAGTGCTAGAAAGGCGTACCCGGCTTACTAGGAGTTCGACTCATTCGAACTCCTTTTTATTTTTCTTTAAATTCCCCCTTAAACATTGATTATAACAAAACATACCGGAACTTTTATTTTTGGTATCAGAATTATAGCAGAAGGAAATAAAATCCATATCAAGTCACGAATCGAAAAAGCGGCAAGGATTTTTTCCTTGCCGCTTAGCAGACCCAGTAGTCAAAAAAGTTATTTTCCAATGATCGACAACGCTCTGCAGGCAAACTGCCGTCCGGGCTTGAGCATGTGATATGCAAACTTAAATTGCCAATCACTGAGGTAGCCCAGCGAATATCCTCTCATCAGCGACCGCCCATCTCTTGCAACATTCCGAAATCCAAGAGCCAAAACCGCTAGATCAGTGGCAACTTCACTGTATCGCGAAGGGTGCCGAAGCGAAAAAAGCAGCACGTGGCATAATTCATGGGCAACGCATGAAACAAATGATTCCGCGCTTTCATACCTCATTGTTTCACCGATATTCATCGGCGTTATGAACGATCTGAATTCGTCAGTACCGAAGACTGGAGTGCCTTCGCCAGCCAAAATGCAAGCTGGCTCACTGACAGAGTCAATAAATTTGGTACTTTCATAAAATCCAACATACAGCTCATCCGGGACCAATGACCTCATATACAGCGGAACCGACTGAGTGATCCACTTCAGAATAAGGCTATTGGAAACAAATTTGACCCTTATCCTGGTGTTCATTCCGAGATCACGCATGATCATGGCCACTATAAGTTTATGATGCTTCATTTTGAAAGCATCACGATACTCATCAATCCTGGCCAAACTTATGCCGGGACGAATCCCCAGACTCGATACGCTCGAAATCAATGCGCATAGGCGCCTGAAATCAGAGATATTTCCCGGAAGCCCTTTGAAGAACTCAGCCATAAAATCGACCCAAGCGAAAACCCTGAAAAAGATACGCTCGACTATGTTCACGGACACATCTCCTCGTTAGGGTTGTTTTCAAATTGTCAAAGGCCAGACATAGGATTATAACAAGCAATGAATATGTTGTCAACTCCAGACCGATTAAGATAAAAGCGGCAAGGATTTCCTCCTTGCCTCTTGCCTAGTTCTGATCGGTTCAATCCTGTTTTTTTCTTATTTCAGTTTTTTGTTTTCAGTCTTTTTGATTCTAGTTTTTACCTTGCATATGCCATCAGCCGCAGGCAATTCTTCCGGCATCGTTCCGCCCAACTCTTCGATTGTTTTTCTGACTTTCTGCCCAACCGCGTAATGCGTAAGGCTTGCGTTCATTTCTCCTTGAACTTTTTCCCTGCGTAATTTTGCATCTGTCTGCGTGGCACGGAACAGATTAGCTGCCAATTCCTCGCTTCCCATATGATCAAGTATTTTCTGAGATTTCTTCAAGCCTTTCTTTTTGTGAATGTCGCTTACATCCAAACCGCCATACAGTCCCTTGTAGCCATAATTCTGAAACTTGCCATAGTTTTCAACCCCTGCGTTTTCAGCCGCTTCAGCCAAAGAGACATTGTGAGTTTTTATTTCGCTGCGCAAGTAAAGCCTTTTGCTATCTTCCATTCGCTGATCCGTTTTTTCTTGCCTTCTGGTCTGTATTGCAAAATATGTTTGCCCCAAAGCAACAACTTCCTTGGACGGGTCGGAATTCTGAATTATCAAATAACATGCGTAGCGCGACAGATACACTGTTTCAACAGGCTTTTCAGCTCCAGAGCCAATTTCTACCATCTCGGTGGCATCACCAAAATGGTTGTGGATAACTTCCCCGCTATTCGCGCAAGCTTCCTTGGCTTTTTCGATTACTTTTACGAAATTACGGTAATCCGCATAATCCAACGCCCTAGCCAAATCGCGAGATGACCAGTACTCGCTCCGATATTCGTTTATTCTCTTTATTTCTTCGAAAATAGTATTGTTCATGATTGTTAGGTTTTATGTATTACAGTGATATTATATCACTGTAATATTCCTCATTCAAGTATTCCGCCTGTGGATAACTGTTTTTTCAGTCTTTCCGGCCCGAAGTATTATCGGTAGCGGAAAGCTCTGCAAATTTAGCTTCCATTGTCGGATTTCCGCGCGTTAGTCTTTTGATTGTCAGATCCTCAGCCTTGTTATTGGCAAGACGGAGATTATTTTCAGAAGACAAGAGAGCATCTTTGGTTTTTTGGAGATGATCGATAGTTTTGTCTATTTCTTCGATAGCGGTTTTGAACTTACGGCTGACAAGATCGTAATTCTTAGCAAAACCGTCCTTGAATTTGTTTATATTGTCCTCAAAGTTTGTGATATCGACATTTTGATTCTTAACCAATGCAAGCTCCGCTTTATATTTCAGAGAGCTCATGGATGCGTTGCGCAGCAGCGTGATGATTGGGATAAAAAATTGCGGACGGACGACGTACATTTTGGGATATTTATGGAAAACATCAATGATGCCAGTGTTATATAGCTCGCTTTCCGCTTCCAATAGCGAAACCAGAACAGCGTATTCGCATTTCTTTTCAGTGCGATCTCTGTCCAGTTCTCGCAAAAAATCATCATTACGTTTTTTCGTAGCAGTTCCGTCGCACTCATTTTTCATTTCAAACATGATCGAGATGATTTCATTGCCAGCTTCGTCAGTTTCTTTGTATATGTAATCGCCCTTGCTTCCTGTCTTTGAATCGTTGTCTTTTTCAAAATAGGCGCTTTGAAAAGCGGTCGCGCGAAGTCTGTTGAATTCCGTTTCGCAATGCTGTTCAAGCGTTTCACCGATCATTTTGGTTGAAAGCTTGAGCTTCATATCCTTGCGAAGAGCAATCTCTTCATCCTTCATCTTGATAATATTTTCCTTAGCCTGAAGTTCGGAGGAAAACTTTTCATTCAAAGATTTCTCCAGCAATTGCTTCTCGGTTTCTTTGTTTTTCAGTTCGGCAGCCAAATCATCGCGTTCTTTTTCAATATCTTTAACTGCTTCAGTAACAGTAAGCCTTTTCTCTACCTCAGCTTTATCGATTCTTGATTTCATTTCAGCGAGCTCGGATTCCTTTTTCGCCAACTGCTCTGCGAGATTACGATCCTTTTCGGCTCTCAACTCCAATAGCTCTTTGTCTTTTTTCGCTAATTCCTCTTGCAATGTATTTTTGAGATTAGATTCGGCTAGCCTGACGGCATTTTCTTTTTCTTTTTCTGCGATATCCAGCCTCTCGCACAGTTCCTTATCGAACTGATGATCGCGAACTTGCTTGAGAATGTCAGCAAAACCAGCCTCATCTACCTTGAAAGCTTTTTTACAATTGGGACATATGATATCTTGCATATATTTTTTTGTTAACATTGTTTAGTGCCAATTATCAAAACATCCCGCCACACCTTGTGTAGACATTGGATATAATCGTAAAGTTTCGATCAGGTGATGGCTTTCATTAAATTCTAATATTTTCCCAATTCTATTAATTTAAAATAAAAATTCATTTTTTAAATCACTATCAAGCAAATTAACCCTCCTTTAAATATTTCAGTTTTCTTTTATCAAATGCAGGCATGGTTCCTTCCAAAATTTCAACGATCCTCTTATTAATTCTGGGATTTTCAATAGAACCAACTTCATAATTAAATTTATACTTTCTCTTTTTATCAAGCTCTACATAAATTATTTGCTCAGCATCTGCCCCAACTGCAAGATTCGGATTGTGAGTAACTATAATAATTTGTCTTCGCTTTTTTGCGTTTTTGATGAAGTGGGTTAGAACCTGAAACACGCTTTTATTGTCAAGATTATCCTCTGGCTGATCGATAATCAAAGGGATATCCTCTTTATCTATCATAAGGTAAAAAACTAGCAGCAATGCCCCTTTTTCACCCGGAGATAACTCATCAAGAATCTTCCCGTCTAATTTTAACTCGTAAATGGGTTTTAAATATTCCAAAGAGAAAATAAAATCATAGAATTCCTGCATTTTATCAATTTGATCGGAAATCTCTCTTTTTTTTCCAACTTCCTTTACCTCTGGCCGCTGATCTTCCCGAAGATAATGCGTAATAGTTTCCAATATTTTCAAAACGTCCTTCTTTTTAAGAAGATCCTTTTCGGTAAAAAATTCCTTAATCTGTTTTTCTTCGGCACCTCGGAATGTACCGCTTTTAGATTTATTTATGTATCCAAGAAATGCTGATGAAAAATCAGGAGATAGCTTGAAATCTGCATCTATCTCCATTTCAAATTTTCCGATAAATTCTCTATCTTTTGAGATCTGTTTGTCGATCGATTTCTTGAAGCTATTATACAAATTAATAACCTCTTTTTTCTTTTCAAAAATTTCACCCGCCTTTTGAGCTCTTTTTTCGATGTTTTTTTCTAGCTCTGAAACCAACCTTTCGTCAATATATCTTTGCTCTCCTTTATAAAAATTGAGTGTTCCCGGCACTTTTGCCGTTCCCTCGATCTCTTTTTTCCGGCTTTCCCATTCTCTTAATTCTTCTTTATACCCTTGAAAATCTCTTTCGGGCTTGGATAATGCATTCTTAATTTTATCTATTTTTGCCTGCAAAAGATCCCTCTGAATAGAATAACTAGCTTTGTACGCTGCTTCTTTTTCTATTTGTTCCGCAAAAGGATCGCTATCAACGGACTCTTTTACGACCAATGCGTTGTTTAATTCGCTTATCTTGCGTATTTTTTCTTCAATCTTTGCGTTTAAAGGCGATTTATCAAAAACGACTCCCGCTATTTTATCAATATCCAAACCATGTTTTTCAAACCGAGCTTTATTCTGTTTCTTATAGTTCAAAACTTGCGTTTCCATTCTCAGAACATCGCTCTGTATCTGAATTAAATCTTCCTTTTCTAAGGTGAGTAAGTTCAATTCCTTTTTCTTTTCTGCAATAATCTCAGAAAGCTTACCATATTCCTCATTTAATTTTTGTAACTGTGTTAACTGTTTTTCTTTTTCTGTGCTCTTTTTTACTCCTTTTTCTTTTGAAGGATCCTTTACTTCAGCCGGTTTAATTTTCTGGTGTTCGGCTAACTCTTTTTTCTTTTCGCTAATTAAGTTTATTAGCTTTCTTTTATTGTCCGGGTGCTGCCTTACTTCCAATTCAATAATTTTTTTTGAAATAAGATGCAGTTCTTCCCTTAAACCAACGAGGTCCGTTTCTATGTTCTTAATTTTTTTCCTTTCAAGCTCTTCAAATGAACTAAGGCTAAGCCTTTCTTCCTCTGGAATATGCAAAAAGATCACGCTCTTTAACGTCCTTTCGAAACCCGATCCATCCAGTTCATTTGTAAGAGATTCAAAATAGTTCTGTGGAAGATATTTAACCTTTTCCGTTTCATTAGTATCAACATCTCGACATAGTGAAACCCTAACCCCCTTCCCGCTCTGATCTTCCCAAATCAATTCGGCCTCAAAATTTTCCGCGTAGCCTCTTTTTTTAAACTTCAATTTTTTTCCATTCAAGAAGGTTAGATTTTCTTGCTTTTCACCGGCATTATGCGTATGGCCAAGAACTCCAATCATGTCCGATAAAGCGCTCTTTCCACTGCCTTTATTTCCAATTATCGCCACAAGCTCCTTATTGAATTCTATTTTCACTCCTTGAAACCAGGTGCCGTGCTTTCCGTCATATCCACTCTTTTTATCTACGCTCAGTGTATTTATATATTTTGTTTTATTGCCATTAACGCGCACTAAAATAGGGGGCTCCTTGCCTATAAAAGTTCTGTCCTCCGGTTCATAGATAATTTGCTTCAATCCCTCAAAAGTCTGATCCGCTTTAATCCAGCAGTAATTTCCTTGTTGATCAGGCATCAATGTATCTCTCAACGATCTTGCATCACTGCCCAATGTAAAAACAAATTTTGATTTCAAATTTGGCTTTGAGGAAATAAAGCATGTCGTTTTATCTGCGGATTCTTTATTTTTTGATTGTAATATATTTAAATCTAAACAATTGAATTGATCTGACAACTGTGTTCTATCCGTTTTTCCTCTCTCCTGAAATAATCCATTATCGGAATTACAATGAGGATAAATACAAACGGCTCCAATTTTTTTAACCTCGCTGATAACTTCAGAATAACTTTTATTTGAAACTGTAAGCACTTCGCCCGATTTTCGATTATGAACATTCAATGTTCCCAAAAAAGTTTTTATCCCCTCAGAGTATGTTGTTTTTTCATATGGAATTTTCCCGAATAAAATCAACATGTGAACCCCTTGAACATTAGCTTCAACTCCTGGAATAACTTTAGTATTGGTTTTTTCTGATTCTTTATAAAGACAATCGATTAAGTAGTTGTGATCATAATTATGATCAGTCACGCAAACAACACCAGGGCAAGATACGAATATATCTAAATAATTGAGGAATAATCTTGCGTAATTAGTAGCTCTCGTTTTTTCATCATCTGTCTGATCTGTAAAAAAATATTCCCTTGAATCATATTTTTTTATCAAATTTTCATTCCCAACAATATTAACCAAATCTTCACATTGAACAGGAGATTCTTTTTTCAATTCATCCCAATATTCACTTACTGAAATATAACCTTCATCAATTATGGTTTGAACTTGCAGGTCCCACTTTCTCCATTCTGATCCTTTTGGATTATTTGAATCTTTTTTTATTGTCATAATTTAGTTGAATATATGATGAATTTTCTTACAACCACATCGCCACCCCACCATGCCCTGAACATGTTCTTCTTCTGTGCTAGCCATAACTATATGGCCCATCCCGGCATTGCGCAATTGCCTCCATTCTACTCCTTTTCACTCCTTAATCAAGCCAAATCAGGCACAACTTGGGCATTATCAGATATCCTAGCATATGAGAGATAAAATTTTGATAAAGATTTCAACAAACAAAAAATGCCTGATCTAGGGCATTTTCTTTCTTTCCAATATTCTCATCACCTTCCCTATCGCTTTTTCCGGATTCTTTTTCACTTCATGCTCCCAGAAACGCAGCACCGTCCAGCCAAGCTTTTTCAGATCCCGCGTATTCTTCTCATCTCTCAGCATATTGGTCTCGATCTTAGCCGGCCAATAACTGCCGGGCAGCTTCTTCCTTTTTTCCTCGAAATTATACCCATGCCAGAAATCACCGTCAACGAAAATCGCAAGCTTGTATTTTGGAAACACCACGTCGGGACTGCCGGTAATTCCCCTGTAATGCTTGCGATAGCGATAGCCTCTCGGCCACGCCTCGCAACTCAGCATCTTCCTGAAAGACACCTCCACTTTAGTATCCTTCCCGCGTATCTTCGACATGATCTCGCTCCGCTTTTCTTTTGAAAATATGTCAGCCATCTATCTATAAGATTACATTGCTACTTTTTAGCCATTTCCTAAACTCTTCAATAAATGGGGCAAAGTTTTTTGCATCTTTAATGTCTTTCTCTTCCTGCATCATTTCAATATATAGCCTGCCATCCTTTGCTGATGACAACAATGCCGACATCGGATACCCGTTCGTCTCAACGACAGAAAAATGCTTAGCAACATACGATACCTCTTCTATGCATCCAACTCCTTCTGAGCCATTATTTGGGTTGTAAAAAGCTATAGCAAAATTCCAAATAAACTGCTTATTTTCTTGCGGATACAATTTGAATATTTCTTTCCAAACATCAATCAATTCAATATCAGTCAGTTCCTTTCTATCTTTTGCAAATCTCCTTGCATATACGCCTGGCTGTTCATCGTCTGGCAAAAAATTTGTCATCAAGGCCTCATCTATGGCGATCGTAACAATTCCCGATAATTTTCCATAAGTCCGGGCTTTATGCAGAGCATTTTTTATATTTTCCGTATGATTTTCTTCGACTTTTTCAGTTATTCCCAAATCAGCCAATGAGATTGGTTCAATAAAATCAATAGCTTTCAGTATTTTTTTATATCTCTTAAGCTTTGACTGGTTATGTGTCGCGATCAATACTCTCATATTTTTTCAATGATATTTCTTTGATTTTACCAATTCCATTGTTTTCAAATCTGGCTTATTTTCCAACATAGCGATAAGACATTTTCCTATATGATATCCTAGATTTGCCGGAACCGCATTTCCTATTTGTTTGTATTGCGAAGAGGTTGAACCTTCAAAACTCCATTCGTCAGGAAATGTTTGGATTCTAGCATATTCCCTGACTGTTAACGGCCTTGTTTCTCCAGGATGGCATCTTTCGGTTTGCTTTTGTGCTGGGCTACAAGTCAATGTCAAGCTCGGTTCATTCCATGATAACCTTCTTGCCATTCCTGTTTTTCCTCCGCCCATATAAAAGCTGCCTCGCATGTATTCTTTTTGAAGTTTTATAGGTAAATCCCTCCAATACCCCCCTGGAGGAACAAGCGATAATATTTTTTTCTTTTTTTCTGGATATTCCTGACCGCTTGATTTCGGACAATTCTTCATGGCTTCCTTCATCGATATGGTGTAATTTTTTTCTTTCGGAAATAGGAAAGGTATTTTCAAATCTTTTCTCACGGCAAGTATGATGAGTCGCTCCCTTTTTTGAGGAACATCGAGATATTGAGATCTTACGACCCTATATTCAACATTATAGCCAAGATCTTCCATTATTTTAATCATTGCTTTCAATGTTTTTCCATCGTCATGCCTAAGCAATCCTTTAACATTTTCTCCAAGAGCAATCTTTGGCTGAACTTCTTTGACACATCTGGCAAATTCAAAAAACATTGTGCCTCGCACATCCTCAAATCCAAGTTTTTTTCCAGCATAACTGAAAGCCTGACAGGGAAAACCACCCTGCACAATATCTGCCTTCATGCCTTTAAAACTTATTTGGGAAACATCTCCGCCAATAACATTCCATTTTGGACGATTTTTCTTCAAAGTGGCGACGCAATTCTTATCCCATTCGTTCAACAAAATATGTTTGAGACCAGCATTTTCAAATCCTATGGCAGTTCCGCCAGCCCCAGCAAACAACTCTATTGTTTTGTATTTTGTTTTTTGCCTGGATTTCAATATTCTGTAATTATTTGAGGATGATCTGCCTGAAATTTTATTGTGAAGTGATTTTATTTCATCAATATTAAACAGCCTATAATTCAATTCGGATCTTGTCGCTTTTATCAATCCCTGTTTTTCCCACCTCCTTATCGTATCATCAGAGACACCTATTATTTTTGAAGCCTGGGAAACATTAAGCATTTTTTGCATATCATATATATTTTTTATTTTTATGTCTGTATTATAACAAATAACCCTTGCATAATGCAAGGGTTATAAACATATACAGGCAGCTAGTCCTGTTAATATGCCCGCTTAAACAAATCCAGAAACGTGCTATCCTTCTCTATGCAATAAGTATCAAATTTCTTCCTTCTTCGAAGCGCCTCTTTGCTAATCACTTCGCCATTATCCATGATGGCAGTTTTTTTGGGGCTTGAATAAATAAGGTTTTTTTCTTCTTGATCGATCAGTATATTACGAATTACAACCGGCAAAGACATATATAGCTTCTCGATTGCCTCCGAATCGCCAGTTACAATCTCATAGAAACTCTTACCATCCACGATCCTGATGTCTTCCCGCTCCAATCTACGCTGGTGGGTTCTATTGTCAGAAGGCGTAAATGGCTTATTGTAAACCGACTTATTATTCGGAATGATTTCGACATAATATCCGACATAACCGATATAATTTTTTTTCAATTGTTCAGCTATATCGTCATAAACCGATACTTTATGGTTTCCTTTGGTAGTATTATATTTATTCTTTACCTCGGCAATGATTTTCAGCGAATCATTTTTTAAATCTGAAACGTGTCCGGTTCCAAGATTGATCCATCCAGGGACTGACCCTATTATTTCCTGATGGAAAATGCCGATAGCGTTTTGAAGTGTCTTCTGAGTCTGTCTCATTTTCTCCTGTTCCAACCACTGTCTCAATGTCAATCCCTGGTATAGAGAATCAAACAAGGCAGAAAACGGATCAACTGTATTCCTATGCAACCGTTTTTCTGATTCAGCTGTGGCATTATTAATAGCTTCGATTACACGTTCGACTTGTCTGTAAAGGTCTTCGTTATCAATAAAGGAAAGGAGCTGTTTTCCATTCTTTTCATCCATGATCATTCAATCAAAAATTATATGATTTAATTCTATGCTAAAACAAACACTTTCACAAAACCCTTCGTCTCCATGATTTTTTCACAACAACCGGGTTATCAAGGCTATCATCTGATCTTTCTTCTTCGGATCGCTCTCAGCAATGAGGAGCGTCAGCGCGGTGAGGCTGGCCGGGTTGATATTCCGGCTGCCTTTGGCGCGATATCTTCGCAAAAACCAGATGAACGAGAAAGCGCCGCTCCGCTTGTTGCCGTCAGCGAAGGGATGATTCTTGACCATGAAATACAGAAGATGCGCCGCCTTTTCTTCAATAGTCGGATAAAGGTTATTGCCCCCGAAAGACTGCATGACATTGCCGATGATCCCTTCAATGCTTCCTCTCGATCGCTCAGCAGCGAAAAGATCCGTCGCTTCGCCTTTCTTCATCAGTTCTTTCTTGAGGTTGGCGATTGCCGAGCCAAGTTCTTCGCCAGTGAAAACGATTGCTTTCTTGGTCGTCCCGATAGCCGTCAATGATCCCCTATCATAGGCATCCAAAGACATCCAGGTGCTAGCAAATTCCTTGATAAGCTCAAGGACGTTTTTCGGATCAAGCGCGACACTCTCAGGAAGAAGCGCCTGGATATCCGCTACGGACTTCATGAACGCATCATAGTTCTTACCGATCTGCTTGCGATTAATAGCATAGCCCTGAATTAAATAACTCTTTATGACTTTGTTTGCCCATTTTCTGAATTCAATTGCCCTAGAAGAATTTGTTCTATATCCAACACTCAAAATGACATCCAAGGCGTAGGATTCCACATCTTTTGTCTGAGTTTTTCCCTTGATTGCGCCATGTTTAGTGGTATGTGCAAATTTTGCACATACCTTGTTTTTATCAAGCTCTTTGTCAACAAAAATATTTTTAATATGCCTGGTAACCACCGTTCTATCGATTCCGAAAATATCAGCAATCTGCTTCTGTGTCGCCCAGATATTTTCATGTTCAAAATCGCCACGAAGTTCGATGGCTCCATTCTTTGCCTGATAGATGATGATTTCCTTCTGTTTTTTTGGTTTTTCCATATTTTTATTCTAAAACAGACTACTTATCCCCATTCTACTCCTTTCCAAGCCATTATTCAAGCCAAAAAATACCTGAAATCTATCGTTCTGCCTTTAACCTGCCTAGCTCCTTCTTCACTATCCTCTCCATCTTTTCATGCGAAATACTCCCCTTGCCTGCTAAAACATCCAGCCTGTTCGCTTTGAGCATATCATGAAGATATTGGAGCCAGTCTTTCATATGCATCACATTTTTCCTCTCAATCTGAAATTCAGCAAAAGACAGGAATTGTTCCACTAATAAATATAATTGGCGAAGCTCAGTTGAGAGCATATAGTTTTTCGCCACTTCCGCCTCTTTCCTGGTCGGCGCAGATCCTTTCCAATTCGTCATTCCCAAATTTTCCTTTTGACTATCGATTCGATTCACTACCAACTCAGCTGCCGTATTCCCTGTTATCGCATAGTGAAACTTGTTCTGCATTGTCGCATAGAATTCCTTGGTCAAATCAGTTTTTGGATTATAGTCCACGCTGGTCGCGAAAATATCCTTCACTTTGTCATAGAGATTCTTTTCTGACGATCTTATCCTCCTGACCCTTTCCAACAACTCATCAAAAAAAGGTTTCTTTATTCCGCCCTCTGCCAACCTTTCATCATCCATCACAAAACCTTTCACGATATATTCCCTGAGTTTCTGGGTTGCCCAGATGCGAAATTGGGTGCCACGGAGAGAATTTATGCGATACCCGATAGAAATAATAGCGTCCAGATTATAAAATTTTACTAGCCTCTTCACATTTCTATTGCCCTCTTTTTGAACTATCGAGGATTCCTCGGAAGTTCGACTTTCATCCAATTCACCCTCTGCATATACATTCTTTAGATGCAACGCTATATTATCAATACTGCAATCAAATAACTCAGTCATCTGCTTTTGGCTGAGCCAGACAGTCTCTCCATCAAGGCTGACTTCGATTTCTGTTTTTCCGTCTTCTGTACTATAGAGGATTATTTTGTTGTCATTTTCCTTGTCCATATTATATTTTAAGCTTTAATTTCAAGCCAAAAAAGGCACGATTCGCCTATTGTGCCTATCATAGCAGATGGGAGATAAAATATTTCTCAAGTTTTTCGTTTCAGGGCTAAATAGCGCTTGCGAAGGGGTTCGTCGAAGCGTTCTATGGCGTAGCGGAGGGCGGTTCGAGGCATTTTAGGGGCATGGGTGTCCAGAAAGGCGCGCTCGATTTCCTCGCCGCATCTTTTGCCCACTTCGCGAAGCATCCAACCGACCGCCTTGTGCATCAGGTCATGCTTGTCGACAAGGAGCTTCTTGGCAATCCTGAGAGTCCACCGACTTTTGCCCTTCTTGATGAAATGGAAAGTCGCCAAGATCGAGATCCTCCGCTCCCAGAGCAATTCCGATCCGGCTAGCGCAAGAAGGATTTTTTTATCTCGATTCTCAAGATAGCTGCCAACGATCCTGTCGGCCGTCAGATCAACCAGGTCCCAGCTGTTGATATGTTCAGTGTTGGCAAGATATGTCTTGAAAATCTCTTCCTTCTTTTCTTCATCTCCTTTCTGGAATTGATCGACTGCGACAAGAAGCGCGAAAAGGCGTTCTTCATGGAACTCGGAATGGAGAAAAAAGAGAATATCATCCATCGGAATGTCGCGGTATTTCAAAACCAAGCGGCGGATGTCCGGAACGACTATGCCTAGGAATTTGTCGCCTTCGCCATATTGCCCTTTTCCGGTCTTGAAAAATCCCGCCAGAACCGAGGATTTTTCCTTGCTCGCCACAAGACGCAAGTCTTTCTTTATTTTTGAAACAGTTTTCTTGTTCATGGATATATGATAACTGTAAATGGGGATAATAAAAACCGGACCGGCGATTTTTCGCCGGTCCGGTTGTGTGCCGCCCACTAATAAGTTGAGATGCTTATATATCTCATAATCTTGGCTCCGTTTTCCCCCGTGATGATAAGTTTCAAGCATCCAGAGAATATTTCTTCAAATCCAACACCGCATTCAGGAAAAAGACGAAGCATCTCTGCCGAAAATAAATCATTGATCGAATCAACGGTCATCTCAAGCGCTTCCTGCCAGACGCTTATAACATCTTCGTCAAGCTCTATACACTCAACGGAAAGCATGATATCAGAAAGATCAACGCACGCCCCTAACGACATCCGGCAAGAAAGACTCAGTCCTTTGGATATTTTCGAATCACCATTGTTGAGCATGACCCTGATAAGACGCCCGTCCTTGTCATCGTTCGATATTTGGTATCCCGACAATAATTTTGAAAGCTGGACGGTAAACATATAAGGAATCGCCCTGTTGCACATATTGACTGCGGTATAAAGTTTGCTAAGGACTAGCCCCTTCCACTGCTCGGAAGCGTTTCCAGCTCCATTGGTATCCTGACTGCGATTCATATCGACCTCCGTTTTGATAAAGAACGTCCATGAAGATTATATACGCCTATTCCATAGTGTCAACTCCGACTCTCCCGCTCCGCTTTCGCCGCGACCAGTTTTATCTTCTCATAGCTGATGCTTTCCGGAAGGATGTCTTTGATCGGCTTCAGCCTTTCTGCGCTTCCGAGCCGGTCGATTGCGGCCATAATATCCTCTTCCTCGGATTCGGAAACGAATTTGCGGATGTCCAGATCTTTCCCAGCCAAATGCCAATCAGCCAGGTGGCTGATGATGGTTCGATCGCTCAATCCCCGGATCTTCACCATCTGTTCAAGGGTATATCCGCGCTGATAGAGATCTCCAGTCGCGCGAACTGTCGCGCCGATGAGATTTCTGGTGGCCTTTTTTTCTTTCAAGCGATTCTGCAAATCGCTACCGCTGTCTTTCTTCCTTTTCCAACCCAAGCACACATCGCATCCCTGGCAATTGTCGCCATGGGTCGGGTATTCCGGGTCATCGAAATATTTGAGAATGTTCTTCCGACGGCATTTAGCCGTTTCCACATAGCCGATCATCTTGTCGAGCCGATCGTATTTTATGGAAATGAGATGGCTTATTTCTTCGTCCGGCTTTTTCTGATCCCACATCGCTTGGCGGTCATTCCTTATGAAAAATTTGTGCATGGTCACATCGCGCTTGCCATGAAGCAATATGCAATACGCCGTCTCGCCGTCTCGTCCGGCACGTCCGGCTTCCTGATAATATCCTTCCAGATTCTTGGGCATCCCGGCATGGATCACGAAGCGCACATCGGATTTGTCCACCCCCATGCCGAAAGCGATGGTCGCCACGATCACTTTGTAGTTGTCATCCATGAAGCCGTTCTGGATCTTCTCCCGTTCAGGAGCGCTCATGCCAGCGTGATAGGCCGCTGCCGGAACATCGTTCTCCTTGAGGAAAAGCGCCATCTGATCAGCTTCCTTTCTGGTGAGGG
>Ga0209373_10002981_pt1 | contig 16255 bp, 11 predicted proteins | sample Higcelweek5metaG_FD_187173 | JGI IMG/M metagenome (GOLD analysis project Ga0209373, IMG submission 187173) | Freshwater pond sediment microbial communities from the University of Edinburgh, under environmental carbon perturbations - High... | ecosystem: Environmental > Aquatic > Freshwater >... | reverse complement strand
GTGGATCATCCGGTTAATCACAACCTGCTGAACCAGGGTAAGAACGTTCGAGAAAATCCAGTAAATAAGGAGTCCCGAGGGCGCGTTGTAGAAGATAAAGAAGAAGATCAGCGGCATACCGTACATCATCATCTTCATCGAGCTGTTTTGCTGCGTGGCTCCCGGGGTCTGCGTAACCTTGCCGTAGAACAGCTGGGAGACTACGTAGATGATCGGTAACAGGCGCAAGTCCGAGAAGTTGATAAGCGGGATGGTAAACCCAAAGGACATGATCTTATCGCCGATGGAAAGATCGGGAATCCAACCGGGAATGAACATCGCGCCGCGGAATTCAAAGTAGTTATTGAACAGGTTGTACATCGCGAAAATGAGCGGGAACTGAATCAGGACAGGCAAGCAGCCGGAAAGGGGATTGTACCCCGCTGTCTGATAGAACTTCGCCATCTCCTCGTTCATCTTCTGGGGATTGTTCTTGTACTTATCCTGAATTTCCTGAATCCTCGGCTGGAGTTCCTGCATCTTGAGCGTCGCGACGGAGCTCTTTTTGGTCAGCGGGAAGAGAACGGCTCTCATCAAAATAGTAAGGATTATGATCGAAACGCCCCAGTTAGGGATCAGCTTAAAGAAGAACTCCATCAGCCACTTGAGGAGAACCTCAAGAGGCGCGAGGATTCCGCTCGACTCGACGATCGAATCCAGCTTGGCGTCGCTCAGTTTGTACTTGTTATTCTCCGCGATGTTGTACTTGCTCAGATCCTTGTCGGTTTTCGGCCCGATATAGATATGCCAGGTATCGGTGTTCTTGTTAGCGCTAATGGGCGCGCGCGAAAGAAACAGCTGCGCAGTCGTCGCCCCATCGGCTCCCGGCACGCGCGAGTACACGGCTTGTTGAATGCCGTTATCGGGATACGCGACCAACGCGAAATACTTACCCGCGACTCCCGCCCATTCGACGCTGTCCTTCGATCGGTCTTCCTTTCCGGATCCGACGTTCAGGACTTTTTTCTTTCCGTTGGACATCTGGAAGAACTTCCGGAATTCATAGGTATTCTGCTTTTCGTTCCACTGGGGCCCAATCTGCGGGGAAGTGGTGAGGGTGTAGGCGACGTTGCCGAATTTCAGGCCGCTCAGGCTCGAATCGCCGTCGACGGTGACCTTAAGCTCGAACATATAATCGTCCGGAAGGAACGAATACTGCTTGACCAGCGTGAAGCTGCTCTCGGTACCGTCCGCGTTCTTAACCTTATAGTCTCGATAGAAACCTATCGACTTGTCGTTGATTACCTTAACGTTGAAGAGATCGTTAAGGGGTACGACGTTCTCGTTGCCGAGAATCACGGAGAACGCCCGATTCTGATCGGTAACGTAATCCGCCATCTCGACGTCTCCGGTAACGCTCGAGTGCTTTTTCAGCTTATACGAAACGATGTCGCCGCCCTTATTGGTAAACTCGGCGCGAATAAGGTCCGTCTCGATGACGTATTTGCTTTCTGTTACGGGAAGGGCCGCCGTGTCCGCAGGCATTTCCGCGACGACGGGCGCGTCGAGCGGCGCGACGGGGGATTCGGAAACGACCGAGGTGGTCGCCGTTACGCTTTCGTTTTTATTGGGCTCAGGAAGCGTTTTCTGCTGAGCGGTTTGGGTTTTCTCGGGGGGATACAGAAAATTCTGGATGCTGAATCCCGCCACGACCACGACTACCGACAATACAATCGCAATTACTGTATTTCTTTCCATATTGCGCTTGCTCCTTTTCGATTATGGGACTGGGTCATAACCGCCTTCATGGAAAGGATGACAACGCAGAATACGCTTCAAGGCAAGATACGATCCCTTAATGGGCCCGTATCTCGTGATTGATTCGTAGGCATACGCAGAGCATGTCGGGTAATACCTGCAAGCAGAGGGAAGGAGGGGGGATATGATTTTTTGGTACATGCGGATGATCCCGCACAGCAGAAACTGAAGCAGTCTCAGCATTTTTTTCCCGATAGCAGTCCGGATTTCCCAAACAGGAAAGCAATCTGTCTCATCCGTTCGGAAAAACAGTCCTTTCCCGGAAAAACCAGAACAGCCAGATCATAGCCCACAGCCAGTTGATTTTTGGTCAAACGATACGCTTCACGACTTAAACGTCGGGAATGATTTCTCTCAACGGCCGTACCGTACCCGCGCGGAAAGGTAAAAACTACCCTGTTCCGCTCCATCCCGTTAGCCAGGACGAAAAGCTTCGCCCCGTCGCAGCTATATTTTTTCCCTTTCCGGAAAACTGTCTGAATGGCGGCGGAACTGCCAAGCCGTTCCGCCTTGGAAAAACCTGAGCTTTTCACGGCTCAATACTGATTAGTAGGGTTTCTTCTCGTCGGAAATGGACAGCTTATAGCGTCCCTTTGCTCGGCGGCGCTTAAGAATCATGCGACCACCGTGGGTTGCCATGCGGGCGCGGAAACCAAACTTGCGATTGCGTTTTACCTTACTGGGCTGATATGTCCGTTTCATGGAACTTTCGACTCCTTTATTTGTAAGAACCCTGACTTGTCATGCAAGACCGGTTCAAGTGTTAATGATTACCTGGATACAACAGGCATCGCAGTATACATTTATGGCTACCGGTGGTCAAGGGATTAGTGCCGTCTAATCGCCTGCTAGGGGTTTGCCTTTCTTAATGCTATCGCGCAATCTGGACAGGACGTCTTTCAAGTCATCGGATACGGTATCCGAGATAGCGACATCGGGAATGTCATCTTCAACCCGCTTGATTCCCTCTCCAACGGTCGCCTTTGGGCGGGCATATGGGGTTTTACACTCGGATGATACGCGGATAACGAGGTTTTTAATGCCAAATTCGGGAAATCCCGAGGAAAGAGTCCTAATGATGTGGTCTTTGCGAAATTGAATCTCCTGACTCCAGCCAGGATGATCTACCTCAACGATGATGGAGCCCTTGTCCACGTCAATAACCTTACTATGGCTCGCGATGCGATCCCCTACGGATTCTTTCCATCCGCGAGAAAAGGAATTCGCCCTCGCTAACGATGAAGGATCAATGCCGGAAAATAGGGCGGATACCACCTCGGAGGCCTTTCTAAAGTCCTTGCTCATTTCCAGATACCTCCCTCGATTTGATAAACCTTCGTGCCGCTTTTTACGTATCGCTCATACGGCTCGCCGGGTAGAAACGTGCAAAATAGCTGATCGTACTCAGGAAGAAGCGATAAGAAACGCTGCCTCTTATCGGGATCAAGCTCAAGCAATACGTCGTCCATAAGGATTATTGGCAGCTTGCCCGTCACTTCAGTAAAGAACCGCGCTTGCGCGGTCCGCAAAAGAAGCGATAAGAGCCGCCGCTGTCCCGTCGAGGCGGTCGGCACGAACGGATAGGTCTTTCTGCTAAAACGTATTCTGTCCCTGTGGGGTCCGGTTAGCGTCGTGCCCATCTCCAAATCAGAGGTGCGCCGTTCCGCCAGAAAGGCCTGAACGCCCTCAGGCATATCCTTTTTCCAGGACGGTGAATAGTCTATATGAACGTCCTCTATTCCGGTTACTTCCTGATAGAGCCTGGCAAAGACTCGGTTAAAGTCCTTGATGGTTTTTTCCCTGCGCCTAACCACCTCTACGCCGGACTCGGCGAGCTGCGCGTCGACTACGTCTAGCAACCGAGTGTTTTTCTCGCGGATCAGGGTATTTCGCACCTTAAGGATTTTTTTGTAATTTCTCATCACGTCTATGTATGAGCTATCATACATAGACAGGGACTGATCGATAAAAAAACGTTTTCTTTCCGGTGAACCCGACGCGAAGTCTAGATCGTCATGGCTAAAAAGAACGCAAGGTATCGTGTTGACCAATTCCTTTCTGTCCAAGACCAGTTTTGCGTTTTTTTCTATTCTTTTTTTTCCATCACGATTAACTATGGATAGGGTATTCGTTCGTCCCGATTGATCCTTAAAAATGGCCCGAAGCGAATAGTCCGAACAGCCATTCATGATAATCTCCGCATCGTTCTTCGTCCTGAACGACGAACCATACGACGCCATATAGAGACTTTCAAGCAGATTGCTTTTACCCTGACCGTTCTCGCCTACGAAATAGACCTCCTTGGAAAGGAGGTCTATCGTCGAGTTTTGAATGTTACGGAAATTAACGAACGATACCGAAAGAAAGGGCACTTACGGAGACCAGTATCTATTCCATCTGCATCGGCATGACGATGTGGAAGAAATCCTTCTCGGGCTCGGCCTTGACGGTAATGGCCTTCATTGCCTCGGTAAATTCAATTTTGACTCGGTCCGATCCAATAACCTTAACCGGCTCCTCGAGGTACAGATAGTTAAGCGCTATCGTAATCTCCGCGCCATCGTACTTGCAGGGTATTTCCTCGCGCGCAGCGCCGATTTCCGTTTCCTGGGAACTGATGGTCAGCATACCTGGGGATACCGCTATATAGATTCTTCGTGACTTCTGCTCTACGAGCAACGATACGCGCTTAAGAGCCTCAAGCAAGTCCTTGGTCTCAACCTCAAAGGAATAAGACTGGCTCTCGGGTATGACCCTATTGTAGTTCGGAAACTGTCCCTCGATAAGAACCGAGGAAAATTCATAGTTTCCAAACCTGAAGAAAATGTTCTTTTCACCAACGGCAATTGAAAGCAAACCTTCGTCCGAAGCGCGGCGATTGATAATCGTAAGAATTTTCGGCGGGATGATTACGCCCTTAAACTCCGGAATGGCAATGCCAAATGATTTGGCAATATAGGCAAGACGCCGGCCATCCGTCGCGATTAGCTGAAGTTTGTCGTCCTTTTTTTCCATGAAAACGCCATTCATGAAATAACGAGTTTCGTCGTCGGAAACGGAGAAAACGGTCTGGCCTATCATCTCCTTGAATTCCTTGACCGTTACGTCAAAGAACGAGAGATTGCTCGGAGAGGTGAATTCGGGGAACTTATCGCTGGTTATGCTTTTAAGCTGGAACTTAGCTTTTTTGGTAATGGAGCGAATATTGATCTTAATGTCATTTTGATCAAATTCGATTTCTCCGGAAGGCAATGAAGAAATGATGCTCATAAACTTATCGCAAAAAACGGTTGTTGAACCCGGTTCCGAGATATCAACGGGAATCTTTGTCTCGAAGTTAACCTTGATGTCGGTTGCCTTAATCGTAAGGCTTCCGTTCTGGGCTTCAAGCAGTACATTGGAAAGTATGGAAATGGCGTTTTTAGTTGCGATTATTTCCTGGGCAATGGCGATTTCCTTCAGAAGAGCATCGCGATCAAAACTGAATTTCATGATTCCTCCAAGTCTTATATATATTAATATATATAGATATTAATAGTGATAGTAATAGAGTCGGTTAATATCTTAATAACCTATCTAAATAGTTATGGAATAACAATTTACGCTCTACGTAAAGTCCCGTTATTCGGAAACACTGTTTTCCACTTATCCACAGCATGGCGTATTCTCCACACGCTATACACATGATACTAGCATACAATAAACAAGAATAAAACTATTTTAACTATTGTAGTCTTTAACCATTTTAGTCAGTTTCTGAATGGTCGATTCAAGGGAAGGCTCAGCTTTTAGTCTTTGTTCGATGCTTTGGCAGCCATGCATAACGGTAGTATGATCCCTTCCGCCAAATTCCATGCCTAATTCCGTCGTGGAGTATTCGGTTATCTCACGGGCTATATACATGGCTAACTGTCGGGGGAAGGAAATGGCTTTTGTTCGTTTTTTCCCCTTCAAATCGTTAAAAGACAGGGAAAAGTATTCAGCGACGACTTTTTGAATCGTTTCGATGGTTACGTTATTCTGCTTAGGCGCGCCAAAGGAGTCGCGAAGCTGCTGTTGCGCGGTTTCAAGCGTAACCTCTCTCTGGGTCAATTCGGCGTACGCAATAAGCTTGGTTAACGAAGCCTCGAGGTCACGGACGTTGGATGATATATTCTTCGCGATAAGGTTTATGACTTCAGGAGGTAATGAGACACCGCGAGATTCAACCTTTTTGGAAAGAATGGCGCAGCGGGTTTCATAGCTTGGCGGCTGAAGGTCAACGTTCAATCCACGCTCGAATCTCGATCTTAGGCGCTCGGATAGATTCTTTAGCTCGGATACGGGCCTATCGCAGGTAAATATAATCTGCTTATTGGCGTCATACAGCGCGTTAAACGTATGAAAAAGCTCTTCCTGGGTTTCGTTCTTTTTTTGCAGGAAATGTATATCATCTATAAGAAGGATATCAGCCGTTCGATACTTATCCTTAAAGGCCTTCGTCATGTTATTCTTAATCGACTCGACGAATTCATTGGTAAAGCTTTCGGCGGTCACATAGATGATCTTGCAGCCTTTTTCCTTCCAGGCCATATTTCCGATAGCCTGCATAAGGTGCGTTTTTCCAAGACCGACGCCGCCGTAAATCAAGCACGGGTTATAAGCGGTTCCGGGGTTCTTTGCTATCGCGATCGCGGCGTTTGCGGCGAACTTGTTATTTTCCCCAATGACGAAATTCTCGAATACGTAATCCTTTCTAAGCTGGGGATGGTTTGCGCGTTCGGTAACGACCGGAGAGGGGGCCTTTGGAGCGGAAGAATGCTTGCCGCTCTGCGCGGTTTCGGAAGGTACAGCGCGTTCGACGGCTTCGGCCTTAGCTTGAGGCTCGGCCCGCGTTCGCTGCTTTACCTCGAAATCAATGGAAATATGCTGTCCGGAAAGATCAAACAGCTTGGCTTCTATCCTGTTCTGATAACGTTGCTTAACCTGATCGCGATAGAATGCGGAGGGTACGGAGACTATTATCGATAATTCGCCCGAGGTTTCGTAGTCCATATTGAACCACATCGCGAATTCCTGTTCCGAGAGCTCGTTTTTAAATTGATTGATCGCTTCTTTCCAAAAAATGCCATAATCCCAAGTACCCATAGGGCGCCATTATAACCCTTCTTTACTTTTTTTGACAATGACGGTATTATGAAAATTACGTGTTTCTACCATATAAGGATACAGAATGAATTCGCCTTCCTACTCAGCCAATAGTATTACGGTCCTAAAAGGACTGGAAGCGGTAAGAAAAAGACCAGGTATGTATATTGGGTCCACGGGCCCCGATGGATTGCATCACCTCGTCTATGAGGTCGTGGATAACTGTATCGACGAGGCAATGGCGGGCGCATGCGACCGTATTCTCGTCGTATTGGAAAAAAACGATATAGTCCGCGTAGAGGACAACGGTCGCGGAATCCCGGTGGATACCCATCCTATCGAAGGCATTAGCGCCCTGGAGCTCGTTCTTACGCGCTTACACGCGGGCGGAAAATTCGATAAAGGCTCCTATAAAGTATCGGGCGGTCTCCATGGCGTCGGCGTTTCGGTCGTAAACGCGCTTTCCCTTTGGATGGAAGCGTACGTTTGCCGCGACGGGTACGAGCATTATCAGAAGTATCAGGAAGGAAACCCGGTAGAACCGGTTAAAAGACTCGGCGTTTCCGACAAGCGGGGAACTACCATTCGTTGGGCCGCCGATAATACGATCTTTACCGAGACGACGACGTATAACTTCGACGTTCTGGCGAACCGCATTCGCGAGTTGGCGTTCCTAAATTCCGGCATAACCATTATCCTCCGCGACGAACGCCTATCCACGCCCAAGGAGCTCGAATTCAAGTTTGACGGCGGTATACGCCATTTCGTCAGCTATCTGAACGAGAACAAGAACGTCCTGCATAAAGAACCCGTATACATTTCCGGGGAACGGGACGATGTCGTCGTCGAGGTCGCGTTTCAGTATAACGACTCCTTCAGCGAGATTATGTTCAGCTTCGTCAACGACATCAACACGCGCGAGGGTGGAACGCACCTTGTTGGCTTCAAGAGCGCGATAACGCGCGTGCTTAACGAGTTCCTCAAGAACTCCAAGCTTGCCAAGAAGATGGAAGAAACCCTTTCGGGCGACGACGTACGCGAGGGCCTTACCGCGGTTCTATCGGTAAAAGTGCCGGAACCGCAGTTCGAGGGACAGACGAAGACCAAGCTGGGTAACTCCGAAGTCAGGGGAATCGTCGAAGGATTCGTAAACGACCAGCTTACGCTGTATCTGGAGCAAAATCCCGACGTAATCAACGCCATCCTTGAAAAAAGCGTTCTCGCCGCGAAGGCCCGTATCGCGGCTCGGCAAGCCCGCGACGCCACCCGTCGAAAGAATTCGATGGACAGCATGGGTCTCCCCGGAAAGCTCGCCGACTGCTCCGAGAAGGATGCCAGCAAGTGCGAGATCTACATCGTAGAGGGTGACTCCGCAGGCGGTTCCGCAAAGATGGGCCGAAACCGCAGGTTTCAGGCTATCCTTTCCATGTGGGGCAAGATGCTCAACGTCGAAAAGACGAGAATCGACAAGGTTATCGGAAACGACAAGCTCCAACCGATAATCGCGAGCCTCGGCGCCGGAATCGGGGAAACCTTTAACGTGGAAAAGCTTCGCTATCATAAGGTCATCATTATGGCCGATGCGGATGTCGACGGATCGCATATCCGTACGCTGCTTTTAACGTTCTTCTATCGCTACATGACCGACATCATCAAGGATGGATATGTCTATCTCGCCATGCCGCCGCTGTACAAGATCTCCTGGGATAAGAAAATCCAGTACGCCTACGACGACGACGAAAAAGACAAGATCATGAAAACGATCGACAAGGATCCGGACAAGGTAAACATACAGCGCTATAAGGGTCTGGGCGAAATGAACCCCGAGCAGCTCTGGGAAACCACGATGGATCCCGATCGACGCATGATGATGCGCGTCACCCTTGACGACGCGGTAGAGGCTGACCGAACCCTGTGCATGCTCATGGGCGACCAGGTTGAGCCCCGGCGAAAGTTTATCGAAGACAACGCGGTATACGTTACCAACCTCGATGTGTGATGGAGATGACGTTCGATGAGTGAACAGGAAGAAGAAAAGCAACCGGGCGGGAAACTGATTCCCGTTTCCATAGAAAAAGAAGTTAAAACCGCGTATCTCAATTACGCCATGTCGGTAATCGTAAGCCGCGCCCTTCCGGACGTCCGGGACGGTTTAAAGCCGGTGCATCGCCGAATTCTCTATTCAATGGAAGAAATGGGAATCCGATCGAATACCCCGTTCAAGAAGTGCGGACGTATCGTCGGAGACGTTCTCGGTAAGTACCATCCGCACGGCGACCAGTCTATCTACGACGCCCTCGTTCGCCTTGCGCAGGACTTTTCGCTTCGTTATCCGGTAGTGCAGGGCCAGGGAAACTTCGGCTCCGTGGATGGCGACCCGCCCGCGGCGATGAGGTATACCGAAAGCCGCCTTACAAAGATAGCGGAATCAATAATAGAAGATATTAAGAAGGAAACGGTCGATTTTGGGCCTAACTACGACGACTCCCTCAAGGAACCGCTCGTTATGCCCGGCGCATTTCCCTTTCTGCTCGCGAACGGCGCAAGCGGAATCGCGGTCGGTATGGCCACGAACATGCCCCCGCATAACCTGGGCGAGATAGCCGGCGCCATCGGCGAATACATCGACAATCCCGAATGCACGATCGACGAGCTGATGAAGCACATCAAGGGCCCGGACTTTCCGACGGGCGGCATCATCTTCGGGCGTAAGGGCATTAGGCAGGCGTACAAGACCGGCCGCGGCAAGATAATCGTTCGCGGACGCTTTACCCTCGAAGTGGATAAAAAAGGAAAAGAGACAATCATCTTTTCCGAGATTCCCTACGTGGTCAACAAGGCCGTCCTCATCACCCGCATCGCCGAGCTCGTCAGGGACAAGGTTATCGACGGGATCTCCGAGGTTCGTGACGAATCCGACCGCGAGGGAATGCGCATTGTCATCGAGCTCAAGCGCGGCGCGATCGCGAAGGTTGTCCTTAATCAGCTGTTCTCGCATACGTCGTTGCAATCTTCCTTCGGCGTCATCAATATCGCGCTCGTAAAGGGCCGCCCCGAAACCCTTAATCTTAAGCAGCTCGTTCAGTACTTCGTCGAGCACCGGGTTGAGGTCGTCACGAGGCGAACCCAGTTCGATCTCCGGAAGGCGGAAGAGCGCGCGCACATATTGCGCGGCCTCGTCATCGCCCTCAACAACATCGACGAGGTTATCGCGATCATCAAGAAATCGCGAAGCGTCGACGCGGCCAAGGTCGCCCTTATGGACCGCTTTGGCCTTTCGGACCCGCAAACCCAGGCGATCGTCGATATGCGCCTCGGAAAGCTCACCAGCCTCGAGATCGAGAAGATCCAGCAGGAATTGGCCGAGATCGAATCGCTGATCGCGCACTTGAAGGATTTGCTCGCGAACCCGCCCAAGATCCTCGCGCTTATCAAGACGGAGACGAACGAGCTTTCCGAGCGGTTTGGGGACAAGCGCCGAACCGACATCGTCACCGACGAGGTCGAGGAAATCAACATCGAGGACCTGATCCAGAAAGAGGAGATGGTCATTCTTATCTCCAACCTCGGATACATCAAGCGCGTTCCCGCTTCCGCCTATAAGAGTCAGAACCGCGGCGGTAAAGGATCCAATAGCGCGAAGCTGGTTGAAGACGATTTCGTAAACCAGATTTTCACCGCAACAACGCACGATCATGTAGTTTTCATAACCAGCATCGGAAAAGCCTATTGGGTTAAGGTACACGAAATCCCAGAGGCTAACCGCAACAGTCGCGGCGCTCATATCAAGTCCTTACTGACCGTTTCCTCCGATGAGGAAATAACCACCGTAGTTGCACTCAAGGAATTCAGCGATACCGAGTATCTGTTGATGGCAACTGCGGCGGGCGTCGTCAAAAAGGTAACGACGAGCGACTTCCAGAACGCAAAGACTAGGGGAATCATAGCGATCAAGCTCGATGAGGGCGATCGCCTGATAAGCGGAATCCTGACCAGCGGCAAGGATGAGATCATGCTGATCACCCGCCAAGGACAGGCTCTGCGCATGACCGAACAGGACATTCGCCCGCTCGGTCGCGCTTCTCGCGGCGTTACGGGTCTCAGGCTCTCGGGCGGGGATGAGCTCGCCGGAGCGCTCCGCGTAAACAATGAGTCCTTGATGCTGATCATGACCGAGTGCGGCTATGGTAAGCGCGTGGACTTCTCCGAGTTTACCCCGCATGGACGCGCGACCGGCGGTCAGAAGATCTATACGATTTCCGACAAGACTGGCGAGATAGTCGGTTTGATAACCGTCGCCGATACGGACGAAGTCGTCTGCATCACCAGCCAGGGGAAGACGCTCCGGGTTAAGGCGAACGCCATCAGCACGATGGGCCGGGCGGCGCAGGGCGTTCGCATCCTGAATATCGAACGACCGGACATTCTGATCGGTATCGACACCGTGGCCAACGAGGACGATGAGGCGAGCAAGCTCTCGGAGGAATCCGAGCACGTCATCTCTGTGGCCGGCGAGTTGGATCTTGATGGTGGCGACGAAGCCGTGGATACCGGATTAACGGAAGAGGATGACGGAACCGGAGAAAGTTCAGACGAAAGTTCTGCGGAAGAGACCGAGTCGGAGGATACCGACGAATGATTAAAGTAAACGGTTAGAAAGGACCGTTTATATAAAAGGGGACCGTTTGATGGCCCGGGAAACCGGAATCCATCAAACGGTTTTTTTATACAGTTGACGACTCTTTCGCAGTAACTGTAGTATGGCCATAAAGGTTGCAAAATGGTTGGTTTAACGATACGAAACATCCCTGAAGAATTACTCAGGCGTATACGCATTCTAGCGGCGCGAAATAAACGCAGCATGAACAGTGAGATCCTACTTATTATTGAGGACGGGCTTAAGCAAAGAATTGCCGATATCGCCGTCTCGGGAAACCTTCCACACTCCTACGACAGGAATCTTTCCTTTGAAGCGAGAGAAGCTATGTGGAATGATCTAAGCGGAGAGTGGAAGGATGGACATCCAATACAGGAGATTATCGACGAGGTGTATGCCTTACGGAGGAATCAATGATCATTCTTGATACCGACGTTTGCCTAGCCATTTTGTCTGGAAAAAGGAAAACCGCAGACCTTGCAGCCGTTGCTGGGGAAGAATTCTGCGTTACCTATATTACTGTTCGGGAACTTTTCTACGCCGCAAGTAAAACTCAAGATTCAGTATCTAATAAAATCCTTGTTGAAAAGTTTCTACTTACGATGCGCGTTCTTCATCCCGATATGGAGACCTCTCGACTTATGGCGGATCTTCTTGTTCAGGCAAAGAAAAAGGGACAATATATTTCGACGGATGATTTAGCGACGTATTGTATTTCCAGGATCTATGGGGCCCGGCTTATTACAATGCAGGGGAAAAGGTATTGTTTCACGTGAAACATTTAATCCGTGTGGGGAACACGGATATATCCATCTGGCGGCGGACGTTCAGGAATACCTGGGCATCCGCCTTTTTTATTGTTTCACGTGAAACATTAGTCTTGATCTGGACGAGATCTGTTCTGTTTAATAATTCCTCTGGCACTCTTTGTCTGCAATCTTTTAACCTTGGATGATTTACTCGGCTTGGTGGGGACGCGTTTTTTATCCCTTTTACAAGCGGCCGCGATAAGTACGGTGGCTCGGATGATTGCGATCTCCCTGTTGCGAAGCTGAGATCGTTCTTCGTCCACGGAGAAGGCAAGCATTCCTTCTTGATTAATCCTATGCGCTAGTCGTTCTCTTGCAAGGGCTTTTTCATCAAAAGATATACCTGAAAGTTTATCAAGGTCGATTATGATTAGAACCTTCGTATTAACCTTGTTGACGTTTTGTCCGCCTGGACCGCCAGAGCGCGCGAACGTAAACGAGGCTGTCTCTGTAATGGATTGTTGTAGTAATGCGTTATTCATAATTCTTAGCCTCAATCAATTCTCAAGAAGAGTCAAGTGTCTGTAGATAATTAGGATTATAGGCTTGTGGTTATCGAAACTATGTGATATAGTGTGGAAAATGATTAATACTGTTTCAGAGTTCATTAACCGATTAAAAAACAGAAAACCTTCTTACGGCGATGCGTATCCCGAAATGGGATTATATATGGACCAGGTTATTACGCTTCTTGAATCGCAGCTTGAAGTGGATGAAAGCATTACACCAAATATGGTCAATAATTACGTTAAGGATGGATATATACCGCGACCCGCGCAAAAGAAATATTTCCGAGACCAGGTATTACGGTTATCGATTCTATTTCAGCTTAAGCCAGTACTTCCCATTTCGACGTTGGGGAAATGCCTCGCGAGCATCGGTTCCGGCGGTGAGATGACAACGTTCTTTGGGCGCCTTTCCGGAATGCAGGAGGAATCGCTGCACGCTCTGGGGGATAGGCTGGAAAGGGAATGCGCAAAGTTGGCCGATAATCCAGACGAGGCCCGACTTACCGCGCTGCGCCTTGCCACCGAGGCAAACGCCTTACGCGAGGCGTCCCTTAAAATTCTTGGCTCGCTTGAGCCTCTTCCGTCGCCTGAGTCCGCGGAAACTTCGCGAGCGAAAACTGAATGAGCGGCCAGTCCTTTGGATCAAAGGACGACTCGATTTCCGATTCCAGGGTATCCGGGATCTGCGGAAAAAAATTGATTCCGGTAATACGTTCCGCCTCATCCACGGATAGAGCCGAAGCCGCAATGCTTTGATCTTGTTCTGAATTATAAAGAATGAACGCGATCGCCTTGATCGTGGGCTTGCGATAGTCAAGGATCACTTTATAGAACCGATCGGGTACCGCGACCTTGTTAGGTCCAATCGTGGGGTACTCCTTCTTGTCGAGCACCGGGCCGGTCACGACGAAAACTACGCCTTCTTTCATTGCCCAATAGCGAACCATCGCCTCAAGGTCTCCCCAAATGCCGCGGTTAAACGCCGGAACCTGCGGACTCATGTTGCTGAAAAGAAAGCAGTCCTTCATCGCCTGTTTGGAAAATTTCATGTCGGCCGCCGGCGCCAAGTGTCCCCGGTCATACCCGGACTTTCGGTAATCCGCCGTGGTCGCGGAGCCGGTCGTGATCGAGGGATCCTCCTCGAACTTGTCCGTTCGCGTCGCCTCTGATCCGTACACCTCGTCCACGGTAAGCTCGTACGAAACCCAATCCGCCAACTCGTATCGTTCGTTGTACGCGAGGCTATACCCGGGGTATTCATAAACCTCGTCGCCGTTTTGTAAGGCGGGCAACCCCGGGTTGTCGAGGACGGGAAAGAGTAGGCGAAGGGTCAGCATCAGGACGCACGATGAGTTCGTTAAGGCTTGAAACATGATAGCTGAAGGATACCCAAAAAAAAGAATTGTAAAAAGTGTGTTGACATTCTTTTTGCCGAGGTATATGTTGCCTTTAACGAACGTTTCCGGAAAAGGAGGACAGGTTATGGCATTTGAGTTTAATTTCTTCGACGATACTGTATATAGCCGCATTGGCGCCTGTCCGTCCCGTTCCGTCCGATAGAAAACCTAAAAAGGTTTTGAACGAGAGAAGGATCAGCGCCCAGGTGGCCTGATCCTTTTTTTGTCCGCGCATCGTTCCCTGCGCGCCGCGAAAAACAATCCAAGGACAGGCCGATAGCAACGAATGTATTTCCTTTAGGGGGAAAACGTGTCTAGCTCATTGGAAAGTTATGTCATTTCAAAAAACGGATGGGGCCGCTTTGGCCGATTAAAGCTGCTTTGGTCGTCTTTGCGCGGCCGACGCGTAGCGTGGCTGTGCGCCGTCGCGGCCCTTGGGTTCGAGGCGTTCTTCGTTTTCGCGTCTCCTGTCGTGGTTCAGCTAACCATCGATAGCGTGATCGGGGACAAGTTTCCGTCGTTTCCTTTTACCTTAAGGCCTATAGCCCAATGGCTCTTTGGCCCTGATCTGAACGGGGGCGGCGCGTTGCCGCTTGCCCATCCCGGATCCGGCGAATGGGTCTGGAGATCCCTTCTTCGCGATAACGTGTGGGCTCTCGCGCTCGCGTTCATCGCGTGCGTTGCCTTGCAGGCTGCGTTCAGCTTTGTGGCGGGATTCCTTGCCAATGCGGCGGCCGAGCGCTCGGCTAAGGCGAATCGCGACCGGATTTACGGCCACATTCAGGACTTGCCGTACGAGACCTTGCTTCGCGCTCAGTCCGGGGACTGGCTTCAGCGCTGTACCTCGGACGTGGATACCGCGCGTCGGTTCGTGTGCATGGAATCGATGGAACTGTGCAGAACCGTCTTTCTGGTGGCGTTCGCGCTGCCGGTAATGTTCAGCCTTAATCTGCGGCTCGCGTTCTGGGGCTGCGTCGTCGTTCCCGTGATCGTGCTGTTCTCGATCGGGTTTCACGTCGTCGTCGAGCGATTTTTCCTCGGCGTGGACGAGCGCGAGGGCGTGCTGTCGGGGATCATCCAGGAAAACGTGACCGGCGTGCGGGTCGTCAGGGCCTTCGCGAGGCAGCTATACGAGCGCGAGCGATTCTCCCGCGCGAACGACGCTTTCCGGGATCAGGTATTCAAGCTAATCGTGGCGCTGTGCTTTTTCTGGAGCGTGACGAGTTTCCTAGGGCTCTTGCAGATCGCGATCGTTACCGGCTTGGGCGTCGGGATGATCGGGCGGGGTACGCTGACGATCGGGCTCCTTTTTCTTTTCATCGCGTACGAGCATCAGGTGCTTTGGCCCATTAGGCAATTTGGACGCGTGTTGGCGGATATCGGTAAGACGAAGGTCGCGCTGGGCCGCATGGCCGAGCTCTTGAATCTTCCCGTCGAGGAAGGACTCGACCGGGTTCCGGGGAAGGCGGAAGGCAATGCCGAAAGCCAGGCGAGTACCCCTGAGAGCTCCGCGAATTGGGCCAGCGGGGCAATTGAGTTCGATCATATCGCGTTTTCGTATCCGGACGGCACGGGCGTCCTTGATGACGTATCGCTCAGGATTGAGCCGGGCGAGCGGATCGCGATCGTGGGCCCGACGGGCAGTGGCAAATCGTCTCTTGTCCATTTGCTGACGCGTTTCTACGAGCCTTCGTCGGGCACGATACGGATCGGCGGGCGCGATATCCGCGAGGTCCCGAAACGGGAGCTCCGCTCGAGGATCGCGCTCGTGCTGCAGGAAGGTTTCCTGTACGGAAAGACGATTCGCGAGAATATCCGGATGGGGCGAAAGGACGCGAGCGAGAGCCTTATCGTCGAGGCGTCGACGCAGGCGGCGCTGCATAGCGTGATCGAGGGTTTCTCGGCGGGATACGAGACGATGGTCGGAGAACGCGGGGTGACGCTATCGGGCGGAGAAAC
>Ga0209373_10002980_pt1 | contig 16259 bp, 17 predicted proteins | sample Higcelweek5metaG_FD_187173 | JGI IMG/M metagenome (GOLD analysis project Ga0209373, IMG submission 187173) | Freshwater pond sediment microbial communities from the University of Edinburgh, under environmental carbon perturbations - High... | ecosystem: Environmental > Aquatic > Freshwater >... | reverse complement strand
TGGAAGACCAACATTTCCGGTTTTCCATGCCTGCAGCGAATTTATATACAAAAGCGATAAAAGTAACAATTGGACAAATTTATTATATTATTGTTTTATATATTTGTCAAATTATTATTCATATATAGAGGTACAACTGAGTTGACGAGTGTAACGACAAAAGAAAATGCTTTCATGCAATTGATGAAATTTCTTCATTTTCGAGGCGTGCGAAGGGAACTAATGGTTGTTTTCGCATGGAAGTTTTTACCAAGCATGGTCGACAATTTCGACATAGAGGCAATATTGTGATACAATAATGTCAACATCTATGACAACAACGTTGAGGCAACAAATTGAATACTTACGACGTGAATAAAGGGCTCAGTGAGGCTCTCAATGAAACAAAAAACTTACTCGTAGGCGAGACGTTTTTGGTGCGGGAATTATTTCTGGGTTATAGATGGAACAGAATCCCGCATAAAGATCGCCTTCTACTTGGCATTCTATTCTTGAATCATGTCAACAGCACAAGTGGTGAGTTGCATGCTATCGAAAAAACGCCGTCAAACCAGCAACGTTATATTAAAACAGGCGGCAACTCCTCCGTACCGGATGTTAACGGTTCAAGTATCTATAGGGTTGAAGACGAGCAAGGACTAACTTGACGAAACATATTTATCGGACTGTCAGATGCAAGTGCGGCATACTGAAGCTTGTATAACCCGGAAATAACAACAGCAACGTAGTGTGGTAAACAATCAGTTCGTTTAGGTGTTGAACTCCGGAGAGTGTCTGTCAATGATCAGAAGCATCTTCCCAAAAAAGCATTTTCAAACGTTGTGATCGCTTCAAGGGCATCACAACATATCGGATTATTTTCCGTATGAGAGGACGGTTTTGATTGGTATGAAAGATCGCGTATTTTTTCGATCAATGTCAATTTTCATTGCAATTTTGTTTTGCGTTGTTATTTACACCCCTTCAAAAGTCCTGGCGGCTGAAGCACCGGTAAATCTGGGAACGACTGCAAGTTTTGCCGTTTTGGCAGGATCGACAGTAACCAATACCGGAACAACAGTCATCAGCGGCAGTGCAGGCGGTAACGTTGGCTTAGCGCCTGGAACATCAATTACAGGTTTTCCGCCCGGGACAATTTCTGACGGAACAACCTATATTAATGAAGCAGTCGCTCAGCAAGCACAAGTAGATTTGGTTACTGTGTATAATGAAGCGGCCGGACGAACGGTTACTCAGGACTTGTCAGGTCAGGACCTAGGTGGATTAACCCTCACGTCTGGAGTTTACTTTTTCTCTTCTTCCGCCCAACTAACAGGGACACTGACACTGGATGCGCAGGGAAATCCGGATGCCGCCTTTATCTTCCAGATTGGCAGCACGTTAACCACCGCATCCGCAAGTTCTGTCGTTCTGATCAATAGCGCTCAATACTGCCGGGTTTTCTGGCAGGTAGGAAGCTCCGCGACGCTTGGAACAAGCAGTCAGTTCATCGGGCATATTTTCGCCATGGAGTCCATCACGGCAACAACCGGTGCAACAGTACAAGGGCAACTACTTGCTCGTAATGGAGCAGTAACGCTCGACACCAATGTTATTACAAATGGATTTTGTGCTGTTCCTGCTCCTACCCCGACACCAACTCCGACTCCCACTCCTACTCCCACTCCTACCCCCACTCCTACTCCTACTCCTACTCCATCTCCGACGACGGCTCCGACAACGGCTCCAACAGGTACTTCGATACCTGCGACCGGCGAGACCGGTGGTAGTGACGGAATCATCGGGTTGATATTGCTTGGCCTGGCGGCCGGTGGTTTGATCATTTACATGCGGCGATCAAAGAAACAAAAACAATAGTACACATCGTGACTAGTTGCTTGCATTGTGTCGTTAGAGTCTGAAAATGACCGGGCACAAAAACACCTTAACCCCGCGAGGTTAAGGTGTTTTTTGCAGTTCGTACGCAGCTCCGCTAAAAATACATTTCATTGATAACGATTACTAATACTTTTTTCATATTTATTGCCTCAATTATTTTGGATAATCGAATGTATGTATGTTTTGTATCTTAGCGTACTGAGTCGAGCATTTGATTCAGCGACAAATCAACGTTATTCTATGTTTTATCATTCCAACAGCGCTAATTATCATTGATATTCAACTCGAAGATTAAGAGGTGTATATGAAGAGGAAAAATGTTCTAATTACCGGTATTGCATTATTTTTCTTTTTCCAGCCGCATAACAAGGCAAAGCCGGTCTTAATAGGCACTATCAAAGTCGGCGACTATGTCACCTTCGGCAGTTACTATGGCGAACTGATCCTTTGAAAGTGCGTTGATACCGAAAACGGAGTGATGCTTTTATCGGAAGACATTTTGTGCCTGAAAGCGTTTGACGCTGCGGAGAGCGGCATATGGGGCGAAGAGGGTGGCAACTTTTCAACAAATATTAACGAGCAAAAATTTGGTAGCAAAAACTGGGAAACTTAAACATACGAGAATGGCTAAACAGCGAGGCAACCTTAGTTAGCTTCACAACACAGCCTCCGGTAGAGACGGCGTGCTTCCTGCACTTACCTTAAAATCTGACCCTTGTATCTCGGGCGACGTTACAATAGAAAATCCCTGGGTGTTGGGGTAAAATGTTATTTGAATAGTTCCAATAATGAATGAAGGCAGGTAGATGTGAAATGGAAAACGAGTTACCGGATGTTCAGAATGGTTCCGAGACAAGCTTCAACACAATCGTTGCCAGCGAGGGCACTGCTGCTCCAGTTACCAGTGCGAAAAGCAAACTGCTTCCGGGTATTGTGGGAGCGATCCTGGGTGCTGCTCTCGGCAGTATCCTTTGGGTTGTTCTGGGAATGCTCGGATACATTTCAGGTCTTGCCGGACTGGCAGTATTTTTTCTTTCTATGAAGGGATATATACTTCTCTCCGAAGATTTAAGCCGGAAAGGGCCGATTCTTTCAGGAGGGATCAGCCTTCTTATGATTGTGTTCGCTAATTACACGACGTATGTACTTACCTTTTGCAAAGTAGCTGAAACTTGGAGCATAAAAGAGATATTGTGGGCATATCAAAACTTACCGGCGCTCATGACCGAAACGGATACTTGGGTGTATTTCTATAAAGATCTGGCAATCGGACTGGTTCTTACTTTGATTGTCGTTGCCATCTATATAAGTTCCAATCGCAAAAAGGGTAAATTTTAACCCGCAGAAATCATCATAATCATAAGGTATTTTTAAACAACGCGCCGTCCTGCGGACCATTTGATTTAATCGCAGCAGTTTACGCTCAAATACTTGAGTCTAATTGATCATGCGAGTAAACTGATAAAATGGTGTCTGAGATATTCAAACTGACAACATAACGGGTGCAAGCCCAATTACAAATATTGATCAAGGGGGACAAACTGTGCAGGCTGTAGAGGAGCGCGCGGTGCCGAAAAAGGCGCTGCCGCTGTTCAGATCCGTTATTCAAACCTCATATAAGGAAAACTTCGCTTTCCGAAGCAATATGGCGGTTTCGCTGATTACTCAGCCGATCTATTTTCTGGTGCAGTATTCTATCTGGCAGGCGGTTTTTTCATCACAGGATACGGTTTCAGGATTCACACTGAAAACGATGCTTTACTATTATGCCGTCTCCTCCCTGCTGGGCTTTCTGAACTGGGATGATTCTGACAGTAATCTTCAGAGGCTTGTACAAACCGGTAAATTCATTACCTTTCAGCTTCGGCCGGTTTCCCATTTGTATTACGCCTTTTTTCAAAAAGTGGGGCATCGAATTCTGGCTTTCTGGGTGGAAATGGTTCCGATCATCGGATTTTACCTGCTTTTCGGAATTAAGCCTATTCCCGTAATGCCGATCTGGGCAATCATTTCCGTAGCACTCAGCTTCATACTCTCATTCCTGATCAACTATACCGTCGGCGCCATCGCATTCTGGCTGGTAAAAACCAACGGTCTCCACAGGGCGATAATGGTAATTAACGGCCTTTGTTCGGGAATGTTCCTGCCGCTGACGTTGTTTCCCGACGCAATACAAAAGGTTTTGTTTTTCCTACCGTTTCAGTTTGTCTCCTATGTGCCGGCAAGAGTATTCATGGGAAATTACGAACTTGCCGGGTTCACTGTGTCCGTCCCGCAGATTGTCGGCCTGCAGGCGGTCATGGTAATTGTGGTTTACTTGCTGAACCGATTGGTGTGGCATTTTGCAATCAAACGCTTCACCGGAGTGGGTGCGTGATGATGGAGGTGAACGTATGTCGAATACGGTAGATTTACCGGCGGCTGATGTGAAGCCGCCTAAAACAAATCCGGTTGTCCTGTGGTTCAAAATATACCTGCACGGTATGAAAACCGCTCTGGCTTCCAGAATGGCCTATCGCGCTGATTTTTTCATGAGTATATTTATCATGATGATCGTCGAAATGTTCGGGCCCCTCATTACTCTTTTGATCTATAGTAACGGCGCCTCTTTTCCCGGCTGGCAGCAACATGAAGTCCTTCTGCTGCAGGGGGTCTTCCTTCTTTCGCGGGGCGTTGCTTTTCCGTTTTTCATGGGCATGGTCTGGAATACCATCAGTAGAGTTCAGGAGGGAACCTATGACCTTCTGCTGATAAAACCCCGGTCGATCCTTCAAATGTCCATTATTACGGCCTTTGACAGTGAAGATCTGGGAAAATTGATCGGCGGTGTGCTGCTGTTCTCTCTTGCAATGAGATCGGTACCTTCGCTGGCGCTTGTAAACTGGTTATCCTTCTTTCTTTTGTTTCTGTTCTCCCTGATATCAATGTTTGCATTCGGACTTTTCATGACAGGGCTTGGGATTGTTTGGATCGGCAATTACCGGATTTACGAAATTTTCATGACCGTCATGGAATTCGGCCTCTATCCCCGGTCGATTTTTTCCAAGATGTTTCAAGTCATTATTACCTGGGTGATTCCCATCAGTCTGCTGGGTTCCTTCCCGGCGTCGGCGCTTTTGGGAAAAGAAATGGGGGGCGTACTCGGTGCTGTAATCTGTGCTGTTGTTTTTCTCCTGGCGGGATTATGGTTCTTCCACAGAATGGTGAGAAACTACGCAAGCGCGGGAGGTTAAGGCTCGGTCCAAGTTTTTTGAAAACCATTACCGCAAACGCGGAGTGAGGAAAAAATATGATTAAAGTTGATAACCTGACTAAAACTTACACTACTTACGAGCGGGGCGGCACCTTCAGGGATGCATTGAAAAGCCTTGTGGTCCGCAAAAAGAAACTGGTCGAAGCGCTGAAATCAGTCTCTTTTGAAATTGAAGAAGGCGAGTTGATCGGTTTTCTGGGGCCTAACGGTGCCGGCAAGTCGACGACGCTGAAAATTTTGACAGGCATTCTTTATCCCACCTCCGGACAGGTTGAGATCATGGGCTATGTTCCGTGGAAAGACAGAAGGAAGTATGTTGCCAACATCGGAGCGGTTTTCGGTCAGAAATCACAGCTGTTGTTTGACATCCCGCCGATCGATTCTTTTTTGTTGAATCAGTCCATCTATGACATTCCGGAACAGGCCTTCAAAAAAACGTTGGATGAAATGGTTGAGATGTTGGACATCGAAAAAATCATCCGCAAGCCTACCCGAAATCTTTCGCTGGGCGAGCGGATGAAGTGCGAGTTTGTCATGGCCATGTTGCATCGACCCAAGATAGTTTTTCTCGATGAGCCCACCATCGGACTGGATGTTATCGCAAAGGACAATATACGGGATTTCATTCAGGAACAAAACAAACAGGGAACCACCTTCATTTTAACCACCCATGACCTTAAGGACGTGGAGTACTTGGCAAAACGCGTAATCGTTGTCAATCACGGTGAAATCGTTTTTGACAATTCCATGGACAAACTCAGAACAAACCTCGGTGATAAGAAAACCGTTCACGTGACCACTCGCGAACCGCTTCCTTCGCTGGATCGACCGGGCATTCTCATCCGAAAGCAGCTTTCCGATAGGGATGTAGAGCTGGAGTTGGATCTGTCCAAAATGAAGCTGAATGATTTTATTAAAAAACTGAATGAGAAATCCATCATCAACGACATGTCCATCGAAAGTCTGGAAATTGAAAATATTATTAAAGATTTGTACGGGAAGGAAAAGCCAAACGGTACAGAGGCGATCGCGGAAGAAAGTTGAGGCTGCAAAGGCACAACGAGAGGCAAATTGCTTCGAGCGCAAGCTTTGAACGAGACGATTCCTGAAAAAATCCGCCAAACCGGTCGAAGGGCTGATGGATCGAGAAATCATCGAGAGCATCGGCGCGCGCGTCGCCGTGCGCCTGACGGATCGGAAGGGCCGATTACTTTTTGAGGGCAAAAGCGGCGAAGCAGGAATGGAAATCAGTTTGTAGACAGCGTTTTTCTTCACCTGTTTACAATAATCGACCCGCTGTTCCTTTTCGAAAATGACCTCATAATCGGGGCTGTTCAAGCGCTCGAATCCCGAGTTCGGAAGCCATACGCCGCCGATGAAACCGCAGCCGCCTGCACCACAGTCACCCACGAGAGATCGCTCCACGCAACCATTGACGACGAAATACGAACTTTTTACAGAGTGATCGGTTGTTTCTTCGAGAAATTGGTCTCCATCGTCCAGGTAACAGCCGTGCCGTTCTTCAGTACATAGATCTGAAGCTGTGAATCTATGCCGTTTTCCTTCCAGGCTCGCAGAAAGCCCCTCGACGGGTGCGCATAGATTTCTTCGCGCAGGACCGGGTCCACTGACTTTTCAAGAACGCCGGACACGCGCACCTGCACCCCTTTGCCAAAAAAACAAAGCTCCGCTTTCGGATTTTCGGTAATCTGCGTATAAAGATCCTTCATCGCACCCGTATGGAAAACGATACCGTTCTCATCCGCGCGAAACAAAAGCATCCCGCGAACTCTCGGCTGGTCACCATCCAGAGTTGCAAGATGAAAAGCCGGGTTCTCGTTCATAATGGCAAAAATCTCTTCTTTATTCATTATCCTTCTCCTCGTATCATTCTTTTCAGTCCGGAAATACTGTCTTACCATCGGACAGCTCTTCCCGTAAGAATAACAAGTCAGAGGTTCTTTGACATTCACGATGCACGCAGACTCTTTCATCATTCAGTCAATATACTTTGCCTGATAATCGGTCGGTGATATCCCCTCGTTTTTTGCAAAGCACGATGAAAAATGTGTACCGCTCGAAAACCCGCAGCGCAAAGCAATCTCCGTCATGGAGACTTCGTGCCGGCGTAAAAGAAGCTTCGCACGTTCGACGCGTACCCAAATCAGATATTCGATCGGCGATTTGCCGACCTCTGACCGGAATCTCCGGTTCAGACTTGAGCCCGACATAAATCCGAGCTTCGCTAAATCCGCGACCGTGATCGGCTCCGCATAATGCTTTTCGATATGCTGCTGCGCCCTCGCCACCGAATAATCCGAAGAAATGGCTCGGACATCAAGAGTCGCTCCCAGAAAACTTCGAATCACCCAATGAGTGATCACAGTCGCTTGCGCGGCAAGAGTGATCTCGGAATTTTTCATCCCCTTACTGTATTCAAAAGCAAAGGTGTTCAGCGTCTTTAGAATGTCCCGGCAAATCTGAAAACTCCTCGTCTCGAAAACCGGCACCTTGTCTTCATAGAGCAAATACTGACTCTCGAAAAACGCCCTGTCGATCATCAGGCAGTAATAATGCCCGGTTGCATCATCGTTATGTCTCTGTTCGGGAGAAAGGATGTAGGCAGGAAACTGATCCCCCTTATTCTCCCCTTCCGGAAAACAGATCACAACCATATAGGACGGGTGCACATGATTTAGCTGCGATGCATATCCGCAAGGTCCCGTCACAGGAATAAACAACCCGAGCTTCTTCTCCACGTAACAATCGACAAAACGCAGATCGGTTTCCTCAACGCCCGTTCCGACAAGTCCTTGTATCAAGTCAAAATCCTTCATAAGATCCTCCGCTATTCAACAGCATTTTACCGGAAGGCTATACGTAACTCTCCTTGATTCCACATATCGGGGCTTTTCTCCGCGCCCGGCCGAAAAACAAGAAATCCATGGACAGCCAGACCGATCAACAACTGTGCGGTCGACTCGATCAGTAAAGTATAGAAGACCACTACATTCAAGGAGCCGTCAACCATCGCCCTTCGCTTCCCCTCTGACCCTCTCATGCAACTCTTCCACGTCGAAATCGATGTTGCTTAAAATCATGATGCTCCTGTGACGTTTCCGGTCGTATGAGGAGATGAAATTCGCACCCGGGTCACAGCCCTGAAAGTACGGAACGCCGTCATCCAATATCCATAACCCATACCCATAGCATCCCTCATCCACCTGCGGACGACACATCGCTTCGGCCAAGTCCTTCCCAATCAGCGAACCGCCGAGTAAGGCAACCCAGAATTTTTCAGTGTCAACGGCCGTCGTGAACGCGCCGCCCGCACCGGTTCCCTTGGCGTCAATCGAGTAAATATTCGTCCGGTATTCCTTCTTCTGCTCGTCGAAAATATACGAAGAAGCGCATCGCGACGGAAGCCTGTCCAGTTCGTAGTATCCGGTATCGCTCATGCCCGCCGGATCGAAAATCGCCTCCTTGAGGTAGAGGTCGAACGGTTTACCGGACACCTCCTCAATAATCAGCCCCAGGACGACGTAACCGGTATTGTTGTACTGGAAGCGCACCCCCTTTTCGTACATCATCGGCTTATCAATAAAAAGCGGGATCAAGTCGGATGACTTTCGGATCCGGTAGTTCGGGAAATCGACCCAGAGCTCCTCGTATTCGGTCATAACCGACTCGTCAAAATAATCCGGAATCCCCGACGTATGGTTCAGAAGTTGTCGTATCGTAATCTCCGGGTCGATGTTCTTCAGGTCAAATTTAAGGAGTTCTCCGATCGTCAAATCAAAGCACAACTTACCCTTTTCGATCAGGCCGAGGATTGCGGTCGCGACAAAGACCTTCCCGGCGGAAGCGGTTCCGAATCGCGTATTAATCCGGTTCGGAACCTCGTTGGCTTTGTCGGCGAATCCGTAAGCCCCGCTAAAAACAGCCCTGCCGTCAACGACAACCGAAACGACTCCGCTGAAATCCGGGCTGATGTGTTCCTGAATGCTCACGTGTACTCCTCCTCTTTTTTCCGGCTCTGAAAATGTCCCGAGAGCGTCGCCATCGTCATTCCCCTTTTCGTTTTTGACAGCTCTCCGAATAAAGGTCTTCTTCCGTAAAGGCACTCCAATGGCCCAGCACAAAATCCAGGCAGTCTTCAGGCGAGTACAGCATTATTTTAGGCACCAGAAACATCGCAAACCCCGAGCCAAGATCGTCATACTCCTCCGCATCCGCATCTCTGGCAAATAGCGCACATTCTCCATTTTGACTAATGTAAATGTTTTCATAGACAAATCTGCGACATGACTCCTCTTCGTCATCACTCTTAAGATACTGCATGATTACTTCTTCGATTTTGCTCTTTAGCTCCACAATAACAATTCGCAATTTCTCCATGGAATCCACCTGTTTCTCGTTCACATCATCCTCCACGGATGGGGTGACCAAAGACACCGGGACATCATACGTCTGATTCCACAAAATCATCTTTACCTTTTCCGTTAACCTCCAACCGACTGCCAAATATTTCATCTCGCCGAGACTCGGATGAATTTTGCAATTATTAACCTTAACTTTCTTCTTCCAAAACATTTCTTTCATCTCCCTGCACTGTACTTAGCTATGTTTTCGAGAACGGCAAGCCTGAAAAGCACTCTGTCTATGGCAATTCCCGGCTCAACGCACAGATATGTACGCACTCGTGCCCCGGCACATTTGATTCATTTCTTATCAAATTCGCTGTAACTCTTATCATTTAACCCCCGGCCCAAGAGTCCCAAAGATCTGAATCTATCGTCACTGCAGGCCTCCGCCAGACTGTTAAGGTCGATTTTAAAGTCTTTTACTTTCCCCTTCCTGATCTTGAAAATCACCTTAACCGTTTTCTCCGGGCTGTTCATAAGCAGATCGTACATTTCGTCGGTCTCATCCAGATATTTTGTATTTATTGAATAGGTGGCGTAGCAATACCTGCGCGCTCCCATGAACGCGCCGGATGCTTCGATGCTGATTGTCCCGGCAGCACGATCTTCGGTTGTATCATCAAAAGAAAGCGGCAGAAAAACTTCTGCATATTCGGTTTTCGAAAAAAAGTACATTGCAACCACCCCCTCACTAAATCAATATTTCCCCTTTATCATGTCCGAGACATGGTATCCACGAACATCCATCGGGCGCTTGTTTTGAACCGGTACCACGTCGTATACCGTACTCATGACGCAGTTATTATATTCTTCTTTTATCCTTTTTTCGATTAGTAATCTTGTCTTCCTCTTCCCATACTCAAGGTATTCGCCCCTTCTCGCATTCTTTTTGTTATAATCCAATGAGAGGGAGGGCTCGAAAATGAAGCTTAATCTCGCAAGAATAAAAAGTCTCCCACCGGGAAAACGCTTGGCCTGCCGATTGGCAATCGTTGTGTTAATTGCGGTTGCAATTGCTCTCGTCGCATTGGCATTTTATGTGGGAAGAATATACTACATCAAGGTTTTCGGCATCAAACTCGTCCCTTCAAAGGATTATCCGATCCTAATGCAACAGTATGATCTTCAAAACGACCCGCGCTGGAGCGATGACGAAATCGGTTCGACATCTCGCCGGATGGGCAACACCGGCTGTTTGATAACCTCTGTTTCAACATCCATTAAGAATCTCGGCATTGACATGGATCCGAAGGAACTAAACCGTTTGCTTTCAGATAACGGAGGATATCAGGGGGCGGACCTTCTGTGGTACAAGATCAATGAGTCCGTGCCGGAAGTCGACTATGATTACGAACGGATTTTTTCCAGTAAAACGATCGAAAAAGACCTTGCTGCCGGATTGATGCCGATCGTCAATGTCAAATATAAGAAGACCGGCTATACACACTGGGTTCTGATCGTCGGCGCACAGGACGGGGAATTCCTCATTTTCGATCCGCTGGGCGACGGCATCTCGCCGACGCCATTATCCGAGCATGGAAAAGTTTATGCTTACCGTGTGATTAAGTTGGCAGAATGACGCAGCTGCTGAAAAAAACCATCGTCACTGTAAAAATGATCGCCAATTGTATAATCCTTTGCCCACTTCTCTCCGTCGATTGCATATAAGAGTTCAGCCATCTTCTCACGAAACTCGAAAAGTAAACATATCGCTCTGGCCAGCAAATACAAATAATGGTATGCTCAAATAGATAAGTCAGGGGGGGGAATTCGTTTTGAAAAAGCTGCTTGTGGCTGTTGGTTTGATTCTTGCGTTTACTCTTGTATTTTTTCTTGTAAGAAACTACATGGATAAGCCGATAACGGCAGACGAGTTTGAGAAAATTCTGGACGAAGAATTGCCGGTTTTTGTCGATCGTAATTCGATTGAACGCCTTTCCAACGACCAGTATTACTATGGCAAAATGTATTTCTTTAGTAAAGAGGACCCTTTCGGTTATTTTTCGTATAAAATTTATGATTCTGAAGACGAGGCAAAAGAATTTTACAAAGAAGCAGTAGATGAACAAGAGGATATCAATAAGAACAAACCCTGGATTAAGCATTATACAGGTAAGAGTTCCGACGATTATGAAAGGATTATGTTTGAAGGTGAAGCATCAGAAGGAATAGGCTGGCGCAGAAACTTTATTCGCATCAGAAATACGGTTCTCATTGGTTATGATCGCGGCGATAGCAGTATGTCTTCTTCAGTAATTTACACAATTGCGAATAGGTTGGGATATCCCATGGAATGACCGGAAAGGACGTGATGTGGGAGGACGCAAGGAGAAGCGATTCAAGCAAGCTATTCGTATTCTGAATATAGAAGCGCTGTTGCCGGATTATGATTTTTCTAATTTATGAATATCTGGAATCCGAAGAAATTACCGAACGATACTTTTCTGAATATATACGTTCTCCGTCTTACTAATCTCAATGAGCTTTTCTGCAATTTTGACTTACGTAATTTATTACCTCATTTGATAAAAATACTCTTCCCCGTCAATTCGGAAAATTATCAGCAACGGCTTATCTGTTGACGTCTCGACCTCATCCGGACACTCCGTCAAGAGACGCACTCCCAGTGTTTGTAACGATGCGATTGATGTTATATATGCGTCTGAAAAGCTCTGATATCCATCCTCCGGGACAGCAAAAGCTGTGTAAGTATATCCGTCATTATAATCAACTGTCACAGACATAATCGAGTCACACATACGGTCATTTTCGTGCAGATTTTTAACATCGACATCTATATGCAAAAAAACTTTCCCCTCGTCTGATTCAAACCAGGTATTATAACTGGTTGTGTCATTCGGCAGAACCTTATTTGTGAACTCAATTTTGTTAATCGTTATCTCTATGTTTTCCGTAGTAATCACTCCTCCGGGAGCAATTTTCTGAGACTCCGGTATCGGCGTAGGCTTAGCAGCCATCTCCTCTTCCTGAGTCTTCTCTTTTGCCGGCATAATACCTGAAAGAGTTTTGCATCCAAAAAGCGAAAAACTGAGAATGATCATTGCGACAAAGATTACAATCTTTTTCATAAAAATCTCCCTTTACATTTTGATCAATTCTTTAGTGAAATATACAGTCTAATAAGGCAATAATAGCATTACTCATGATTCAAATCATCAGCGGAGGATAAATAAAGCAATCGTTTTGAATGGATAATCAACTTGGTCCTTTATATGCATTCCTTTTGGTTTACCGCTCGGGAGAGGGATTGGATGTAGCGTAACATGTAAGAGGCGAACACACATGACGAAGGGGGCGAGATGAAGTCCGCCAATCTCGGATGTGATGCCCGCCATATAGAGTTCCTGTAGGAATACCCGGGTGTTTTGCTTGGCGGCAAGGTACATGTGGCAGTGAGGTCGAAGATGCGTACGAAACACCAAGAGCTGCTCCATTTCGTAGGAACTGAGCGGCTTTTCGCGGGGCAACAAGCACAGTAATCCCCTGAACTGCCGATGACAACCCGAACGCGACTAACCAAAGGCAAAACGGCCTCAAAACCCCCTTTCACTCTCGCAGCCTTCTGCCTCCCGGTGCTATAATGGAAAAAACGTACTTAGATTGGACTATCTCTAGGGTCGAATTGCTTTCTGATCAGGTACTCTCGCCTAAGCCGGTCTATTCCTTCGAACCCAACGACGACTCCGTGCCCCCCGTCAATGTCCCCCCTAGAAAGGATGCTGCTTATGAATAGATCGTTTTTTCTGGTATCTCTGGCTCTGTCCATCGTGCTTTTCACGACTGCGTGCAGAGCCGGCGACAGTACCGAAACTTCCGGGACAGTTCCCGTCGAAAACACTTCCGGAACGACAGCCTCCTCCAAATCCTCAACCTCCACTTCGACATCCGCAACCACCCGAAAACCAACGCCGACCCCCGAGCCGGAGCAGGTTTATTCCGCCTCGCTTCTTCCGGCGGAGCTCGAGAGCATTACCGTCGGGCCGCTTTCGCCGGATCATCCATATTATGGTGATGTTACATACGTCGATCCCGAGTGTCTGGAGTATATCACCGAGATCACGATTTTTGATGAGGAAATCGGCGACACCTTTGTCGTGCATGTATCGGTTCCACTCGGTTACAGCACCGACAAGAGCTACCCGATGGTGGTGATGACCGACGGCGTCTGGCGACTCAGTGATCATGTAGAGGTGCGACCGATGATGAAAGAAGGTCGGATTGAGGATCTGATTCTGGTCAGTATCGGTTATCCGGACGGTTACGATTATCAGAACATTCGCGACCGCGACCTCGTTAACGATCCGGAAAGTTTCCTGCACTTTATTGCGGATAATCTGATGCCGTACCTTTTAGAGAATTATTCGGTTGACGAGAGCAAAATGACCCTGACCGGGCACTCCTATGGCGGGTATTGGGGGTTCTACTCGCTTTTGCATAGCGATACAATCGGTAAAAATCTTTTCAGCAACTACGTTATCGCCAGCCCGGCATTGAGCGCACGGACCGGAATCGCAAGTGTCGATGATTATGAGGAACTCTACTATGAGCGGTCGACGGCGCTTTCGGCGCGCGTGTATGTTACAGCCGGCGGAGAGGAACCTTCGCCATATGTTATACAAATCGACGATTTTGTGGCAATGCTCGAAAATCGCGATTACCAGGGTCTCGATATGACCTACGAGATCCTCGCCGGTTATGATCACAATGGTGTTTTTAAGCCGACGCTGATCAACGCGCTGCTGATGTTTTACGGAAAAGGTTGAGATGGGGGATTTGAGGGCAAGACTAGCTCCTGTAAACATATTCAACGGTATTGCTGCAACGTTGGAAGGTTTGGAGGGAGTCATTCATACGTATTAAACATACAGTATAGATTGCCCCTTCCTCACAGCCAAGCACATCATTTATATTCAGTGAGAACTCATTATTCGCATTTCGCTCAAGGATAACCTTGCCATTACATGCGATTCTCCACGTAAGGTCTTCATATTTGTCTATCTGGCTGCGCGTGATGCTGTAATTCTCATCCACTTCCAGCCGGTAGTCTTCCACAACACTTTCCTCGGCAATCGCCCACCAATCGGCAGAGGATGAATAGCACTCACTTCGATTTCCGTTGACGGTAACATTTATCGTACAATTTGTAAAATTATTACAGTTTCCGTCATAACCCGCCAAAGCACCCGCACTACCTATGCCGGTAACAGAGCCGCTTGCGGATACATTCACAAACTCATTATCCATGCAGGAACCAACGAGAATTGCAACCTCTTCACCGCCGGTAACAACGGCATTCTCGATGTTAATGTCATGTACATAGACCGTGAGCACCAATCCAAAGAGACCGTTATATAAACCACATGGACAATCAAGGGTCAGATTACTTAGTGTATGTCCGTTACCGTTAAGCTCAAAGTCAAAGTCTGATGAGCAACCAATATCGGTGCCCATCGGTGGCCATGAATATCCCTCAAAATCTATGTCGTTCATAACGTTTATGCATAAATCGCTTCTGGTTTGAACTTGGTTTATGTTGATGTAATAGACGACACCGGCAAATTCCTCCACCGATGTAACATCAAAAGACGGCGCATTTTCAAAAGCAAAATCGAAATCCGCAATCTCCATAATGCTTCCGGTATCGGCTTCCCTCTCCCAATCCGATTCATATTGTGTGGGATTGTCATAATCAACCTGTCCGTCGAAAGTAGGATCAGCTAAAAGATATGTCCCCTGGTTCACGATACTGAAACTGATCGTGTTGTTTTCATAATCGGCCGCCGAGATATCTACGACAAGATAAACTCCCGATACTTCTTCATCATAATAACGAACACTCAGATCAGCCTCGTCCGTTCCCCGAAGTTCTGCCTCATCATATTGAACGGTAATCGTCGCGTCACTAATCTCTTCCGGAAATGTTACAGAGAAAGGTGAACCGACCCCTCCGTAGAATCCGGAGGATAAAACATCTATGTCATACAAATCATCAATATCTACATATTCAAAAAGTTCCTCATCTCCGGTGCCGCGAAAAGTAACGCTTACAGTCTCCGGCCTGAATTCGTTTTCAAACAAATACGCGACTTCATGTTCAGCACTTTCTTCGGAAATCTCTTCGCGAATAAAACTCTGTTCGTCAGATGGACTGGTTTTGTGGAATGAACTAATTCTCTCGAAAAACGATAACTCAAGCGAATCTTCAGAATCCCGCCGCTTGTCATTACTTGTGTCACAAGAACAGCCAAGTAGCAAAACTACAGAAAGTAATACACCCAATCCGATACGTTTTATTTCTCTCATAAATCACAACTCCATAATACAGTTACAAGATAACAAGCCTTTTATCTCAATCATACTATACCTTCAGCGCCACAAGAACATTTTACGGTTATAGGACTCTCCCGAAAAATAATTTGCCATCTGTTGATTGTATTCAACAAATCGGCTTACTTTCGAAGGTTTGTTGATTATAACCATATTTTCGACAAGCAAGGAAGAGGAAATGTGATCAAGTGAGAACGCTATATACAAATACTCAAGACCTATCGAAAACTCTACGTTCAAGTCGCATATAAAATTGCCGATTCGGAAACGACGATGAATAGAGAGTTCGCACCACTTCTGGCACTAAAAGACCAATTTCCCAAATATGTCGTCACACTCGACGACTTCTGGCAAGA
>Ga0209373_10002979_pt1 | contig 16260 bp, 11 predicted proteins | sample Higcelweek5metaG_FD_187173 | JGI IMG/M metagenome (GOLD analysis project Ga0209373, IMG submission 187173) | Freshwater pond sediment microbial communities from the University of Edinburgh, under environmental carbon perturbations - High... | ecosystem: Environmental > Aquatic > Freshwater >... | reverse complement strand
CCCGATCAACGCGACGGTCGCCTTCTCCCCGGTCCGGAACACCCAGCCGAGCGGATTCGCGGTCTGGAATTCCCCAGCCGCCAGCAGCGAAAAGAGTCCGCCGAGCATAGCGGCGCAGAGCAGTTTCTTCGTCATGATCGATCGTTCCCTTACCGTTTGTCGTAACCGCTGGCGAGATCGTTGTAAGTGCCATAGAGGAACCAGTTCGGATCCCATACCCCGCCGGAATAGCGGATTTCGCGCCAGAATTCCGCATGGCCGTCCGCCCACCCCGCGTTGACGTTGATTTTTCCGAGCGCAGGCTGGCCGCTGGTGATCAGCCGGGCCTGGACGGGGTCGTGAAAGTTGTACTTCTCCAGATACATCACCTGCCGCGACGGCTGTTTGAGCTGGGTAATCTTGACGTTGCCGCCGTTGGTGTTCTTGATGACGTAGCGGAAGAGATAGCTGGTCGAATACCACATGGTGGTGTTATTGATGACGGACGGCACTGTTTTGGGCACTCCGTCCAGATTGGGATCGACCTTGCTGGCCGGACACATCAGCACGCCCGCGCCGCCGGTATAATTCCAGAGCGGGGTCGGCCAGGTGAGGATTTTGTCGCAGAAGATCGGATCCAGGCTGTACAATTTGGCATTCATCGGAATTTGGTCGTCGTAGTCCATGCAGTACTGCGCGGTAGCCGAACCGATCTGCTTGAAGTTCGAGGTGCATTTGGATTGATGCGCCCTTCCGCGCGCCTGGTTCAACGCCGGCAGCAGCATCGCGGCGAGGATTGCGATGATGGCAATCACGACCAGGAGTTCGATCAGTGTAAAATGTTTTCTCATAGGATGCCCTTTCTATTTGGTGATATCTCGGACGGAGTTCCGTTCCACGACGCAGGACGGGGTGATTTTCTTGATGATTGTTCCGGGATCGTCCCAGAGCGAATTAAACGCCTGGAAAATGAGATCGATGTAAGAATTGAAATCGGCGCCCACCGTGGTCAGCGCCGGAATGAAGAACTCGCCCTGCTGCCCGCCGTCCGCCCCGATCACGCTGATGTCGCCGGGCACTTTGCAGCCGTACTCGTTCAACGTGCAGATCGCGCTCATGGCGGTGGCGTCGCTCAGCGCGTAAATCGCGGTGAATTCCGGCTTGTGCTTTTCGAGGTAGCCGGAGAGCACGTCCCGGGTCTTGCCCTGGGAGTTCTCGCCGTGCTGCACGCGGCAGTCGATCACCTCCACCCGGCAGCCCGCCGCCTCGGTGAAGGTGAGAAAGCCGTTTTTGCGGCCGTTGATGACCGAGCTGTCCGGTTCCGAAACCAGCATCGCCATGCGGCGGTGGCCTTTGCCGAACAGGTAGCTGGCGGCCTTGATTCCGTTCTGGAGCGGGCTGCTGGCGACGCAGTTCAAGGCGATGTCTTCGAAGAGGAACCCCATGATGACCAGCGGAATGGGGCAACTGCCGATATAGTAGACGTCCTCCGGAGTCAGCGCCCGGTCCGGAATCAGCAGGAAGGCGTCGAATCCGGTGCTTTCCAACTGCCGGAAGGAGTAGTTGATCGGGTAGTTGATCCGGTGGACCATCAGGTCGCGGTCGCGGCCGCCGCGCCGGATTCTCTCTTCCACCTCGGTGAACGAGGCCGACGGCCAGTCGGGAATCAAAAGCCCGATCCGCTTTTTGTCGTGGCAGGTCTCGCCGCGCAGATACAGCGTGCCGTCCGGCCGCCGCTCAAGGACGCCCTCGCGCTCCAGCCGCCCGAGTACACGGGTGATCGAGAGCTGGCTGGTTTCATAGCGGTGCATCAGCTTCCGGATGGATCCCGCCGGACTGCCGACCGGAAGCTGGAGCAGCTCATCCCGCAGCGGTTCGTAGATCTGTTCGGCTTTGCTTCTTCTGATCATGTTCCCTCTTCCCCGGTTTCATGTGTCCCTACTGTAATTATACAATATTCATACACAAGAGAAAAGGTGTATCAAAGAAAAAAAGCGAAAAAAAACGGGAACCGGTTGTCCACTCCGGTTCCCGTTGAAACTTCCGGATCCGTGAGGAGCAAATCCGGTCGTTTCGGGGGGGATGTTATGGGTTACTGGTTGCTGAAGAACTGGAATCCCGCATAGGCTTCCATGCCGTGTTCCCCGATATCCAATCCGCGCAGTTCCTCGTCGTCGGAAACGCGCAGTCCCATTGTTTTCTTGATGACGTAGAAGATCAGCAGCGCAGCCGGGAAGGCCGTGACCGCCACGGCGATCACACCGGTCAACTGCGGAAGGAAGCTGTACCCGCTCTCGGGAAAGGCGAAGATGCCGACCGCGAGCGTACCCCAGATGCCATTGACCAGGTGGACCGAAAGCGCGCCGACCGGGTCGTCGAGCTGGAGTCTGTCGAACATCAGGACCGAGGGCACCACGATGAGGCCGCCGATGAGCCCGATGATGATCGAACTGGTCGGGCTCACGCAATCCGCCCCGGCGGTGATCGCCACCAGCCCGGCGAGACAGCCGTTGAGCGTCATGGAGTGGTCGGGCTTGCGCAGCAGGACATAGCTGCTGATCATTGCGCCGATGAGGCCGGCGCTGGCGCCGAACATCGTCGTCACCAACACGAAGGAGACCTTGGTCGGTTCCGCCGAGAGGACGGAGCCGCCGTTGAACCCGAACCAGCCGAGCCACAGGCAGAAGACGCCGAGCGTCGCCAGCGGCATGCTGTGTCCCATGATCGGCATGGCTTTGCCGTTCACATACTTGCCGATCCGGGGACCGAGCACCAGGACGCCGGCCAGCGCGCCCCAGCCACCCACCGAGTGGACGAAAGTGGAGCCCGCGAAGTCATGGAAGTTGAGTCCGGCCAGCCAGCCGCCGCCCCAGCCCCACGAGCCGACGATCGGGTAGACCAGCATAACGTAGAAGACCGTGAACACCAGGTAACTGCTCACCTTGATGCGTTCCGCCACGGCTCCGGAGACGATGGTTGCGGCGGTCGCGGCGAACATGCCCTGGAAGAAGAAATCCGTCCAGTAGGTGAAGTGCCCGTTGTAGGCCATCGCCTCGGCGAGCGTCGCGTCGGGGTTCGCCCCGATGCCGAATCCGGTGAAGCCGAGAAATTTGCCCATGACCCAGGATTCCCCGGGATACATGAGCGAGAACCCCATGATCGCGAAAGTCAGGAAGCCGACCGCCGGGGTCAGCGTGTTCTTGAACAGGATGTTCGTGCAGTTCTTGGCGCGGCAGAGACCGGACTCCACCGTGGCGAATCCGAGATGCATCAGGAAGACCAGCATCCCGGCGGCCATGATCCAAAGGTTGTCGGTGTAGAAAATCGCGTCCGCCGCGGTCGGAGCCGGGGCCGGCGCGACGACCGCCACGGCCGCGACGACTTCTTCGGCGGAAAGCGCCATCGCCGCACCACACGCGGCGAGGACCAGAATCGTTTTCATTTTGTTCATCATGAATATTACCTCAAGAAAAGTTGAAATCCGAGAAAGTCCGGAAATGAATTCCTAGCCGATCGCCTCGCTTCCGTGTTCGCCAGTGCGAATCCGGATGCAATCCTCCAACGGCAGGATGAAGATCTTGCCGTCGCCGATTTTCCCGGTGCGCGCTCCGGCGATGATGCCTTCGACAGTGGTTTCGACGAATTCGTCGTTGACCCCGATGGCAAGGCGGACTTTCTTGAGCAGGTTCACTTCGGAGATCGCTCCCCGGTAGGCTTCCACATAGCCTTTCTGCTGTCCGCACCCGAGTGCGTTGGTCACCGACATCTTGTAGACGTTCCGCTTGAAAAGCTCCTGCTTGACCGCGTTCAGCCTCTCCGGCTTGATGTAGGCAATGATTAGTTTCATGGTTCCCTCCCTTATAATTGGATTGACTTGGTGATAAGCAAAATCCGTGCCAAAAGTTTTTCTCCCGGCAAAGACGCCCGAAGCCCCGGTTCTTTTTACGTTTTTGTAGATTTCGGCAAAAGAAACCGTCAAAATTGTAAAAGCGTTTGTTATCATTTCCGGTTTGCAAAAGAGGCGGCGGCGCATTATCTTACCTGATTGTTGCCGGAAAGGAGATCGGGCCATGAACGGAATCCCCCTGGGGGTTTGCACCCGTTACGGGATGCTCGGCGCGTCGAGCCGCCTTCGCTATTACAAGTTTCGCGAAGCGTTCGAGGCGGCCGGGTTCGCGCCGCGTTTCCAGCCGTTTTTTCCCGACGCCTACCTGAAGCGGCTTTATGCCGGGAAAGGCAAGTCCGGGCTCCTGGGCGCGGCGGCGCTGCTGCGCCGACTGGCCGACGCCGCCTTCCTCCCGGAACGGCTGCTGATCGAATACGAACTGCTGCCCGAGCTGCCGTTCGGCGTCGAGGCGCGGTTTCTGCGCAACCGGCGCTATGTGCTCAACTTCGACGACGACGTCTGGCTCAAGTACGCCGGACGGAAGAAACTCGAAGACAAGTACGACCGGCTCGTCGCCGGGGCCGCCGGGGTGATCGCGGCGAACGACCTGCTGCTGGAGCGGGTGCGGCGGCTCAATCCGGAGGCGCTCAAGATTCCGACCGCGGTCGATCTAAACGCCTATCCGGTTTCCGCGGAGAAGTTCCCGCGTTTCACCGTCGGCTGGATCGGTACGCCGGTCACCTACCGCTACCTCGAACTCCACGCCGAAGCGCTCCGCGCAATGGCGCGGGCGGTCAATTTCGAGCTCCTGGTCATCGCCAAAAAGAGTCTGGAGCCGCGCACTCTCTCCGGCGTCGCCATGCGCTTCGAAGAGTGGTCGCCGGAAAACGAGGGGGCCCTGCTGGCCCGCTGCCACGCCGGGATCATGCCGCTTCCGGCAGATGACGCTTTCGCCGCCGGGAAATCCGCGTTCAAATTGATCCAGTACCTGGCGGCCGGGCTCCCCGCCATCGCCAGCCCGGTGGGGGAGAACCGCAACGTGCTCCGCCCCGGAGAGACCGGATTTTTCGCCTCCGCGCCGGAGGAGTGGGCGGATTCGCTCCGCCGCCTGGCGCGGGAAGACGCGCTCCGGGAGCGGATGGCCGCACAGGCGCGACGGCTCGCCTTCGATTACTCGGTGCAGAAATACGGACCGCTCTACGCGGAATTCCTCAAACGGACGCTGGGGTGACCGAAAGCGGTATCGCTCCTGTACCTGAAATTCAGGAAAAGCCGGTTGCGGCGGCCGGTCCGCCACGGTCGAAGCGACCTGGCAATGAGAAGGCCCGTACCCGGCACCGGCACCTTGCCGGTCTGGGTGCAGGGGCGAAGCACCCCTGCCCGCCGGAGGCTACCGGCGCGAAGCGAAACAGCTACATGGCAAAATTGAAAATTTTGCCGCGTAGCGCCGGGGCGGAGTTGACCGGAGAGGTCAACTCGCCGGTCCGCCCGGAAGGGCGGACACCCGCTTTCGAATAACCTTGGGACGCACGTTTTATGACGTTTCCCGGAGCAGGAGAAGCCCCGCCTTCGGCGCGGGCGGGTGAGTTGACCTCGCGGTCAACTCCACCGCTGCCGCTCACTGCCGGACTCGTCCGGCATTTGAGCGGTTTAGTGAGCGGCAGCCCTTGCCTCCGGCGGCCAAGGCGCTTCGCCCTTGGAACCCGACCGGCAGGGTGCCGGTGCCGGTGAATTCCTGAAAAACCCCGCTCCGGTTTTTCAGGGCGCTTGCAAACCCGGGAAGCCGTGATATAATAAACGAACAACCCGTTCCAGAAGAATTCAACACAGGGGATTTCGAGATGGCAACCAAAGCGGCAGCGGAAAAAAAGGCGCCGGCAAAGAAGGCGCCGGCGAAAAAAGCAACGGTCAAAGCGGCGGCGGTCAAAAAGCCGACAGTGAAAAAAGCCGTCTCCGCCCCGAAGAAACTTCGCGTGGCAATCATCGGCTGCGGCGGAATCAGCCACGCCCACATGGCCGCGTATAAACAGATTCCGGACGTCGAACTGGTCGGCTTCTGCGACGTCAACCCCGAACGCCTGGTCGAATACCAGACAAAATACGGCGTCAAACCCGAACAGTGCTTCGAGAAGTGGGGCGATCTCTTCAAAAAGATCAAACCCGAAGCCGCCGATATCTGCACCCCGAACGGCATCCACTCTCCGGCCGCGGTCGCCGCATTCGCCGCCGGCTGCCACGTCATGGTCGAGAAACCGATGGCGATGAGCCCCGCCGAGTGCGAAACCATGATCGCCGCCGGGAAAAAGGCAGGGAAACTCCTCGCCGTCGGCTTCCAGCACCGCTACAACTCCAAGACCGATTACCTGGTGAAGGCGCGAGACGAAGGCAAGTTCGGCAAACTGATGTTCGTCAAGTGCCAGGCGCTCCGCCGCCGCGGCATTCCGAATTGGGGCGTCTTCGGCCGCAAAGACCTCCAGGGCGGCGGGCCGATGATCGACATCGGCGTCCACGTCGTCGAGATGGCCCACTACTTCATGGGTTCTCCGAAACCGGTCGCCGCCACCGGCAACTGCTGGACCTACCTCGGCGACAAGCCGAGCAGCGTGATGAGCATGTGGCCCAACTGGGATTTCAAGACTTACACCGTCGAAGACCTCGCCATCGGCCATATCCGTTTCGACAACGGCATGATCATGCAGATCGAATCGTCGTTCGCGGCGCATATCGACAAGGACGAGTGGAAATTCGTCGCCATGGGCGAAAAAGGCGGCTGCGACTGGGATCCGCTCCAGATATTCACCGACGACGCCGGCGCGATGGTCCACATCAAGCCGGACTACGTCGCGCCCGACTGGAACAAGGACTGGACCTACCTCTTCGCCCGCAAGCTCCAGAACTGGGTGGACGGCGTCCTCAAAGGGACCCCGCTGCGCTCCTCCGGCGAAGAGGGGCTGGCCATCCAGAAGATCCTCGACGGCATCTACCGTTCCGCCGCGGAAGGCGGCAAGGAAGTGCCGATCAAGTAACCTCTTTCGCCTCTCCCGCCGTTCCGGAGCCACGGGTTCCGGAACGGCGGATTTTTTTTACGGGACGGGGACCGGGGCCGATTCCGCGCCGTGCTTATGTCTGCTGCACGTGGCGTCGCGAGGAACGGTAGGCGCCGGGCGTCATGCCGGTCTCGCGCTTGAAGGCGAGCGACAGCGCCATGTTCGAGCCGTATCCGGTCCGTCTTGCGATCTCCGGCAACGACAACTCCGTGTCATCGAGCAGTTCGCGGATGCGGTTGAATCGCAGCTCAAGCAGGAAACGGAGCGGTGGTTTGCCAAGGTGCTGCCGGAACTTCCGGTTCAGCGCTCCGGCCGAAATTCCGGCGGCACGGGCGGCGTCCTTGATGCTGATGAAGTTCGTGTAATTGGTCAGCAGGAAACTGATTGCGGTCGCAAGCCTCACGTCCTGAACCGCCAGCACGTCGGTGCTGCGACGCGGTATGATGGCGGCGGGAGTGACGCAGACCGGTTCCTCCGGCACGTATTCACCCCTCAGCATGCGGTCCAGGAGCCCGGCCATCGTGCGCCCGATCTCGCGCATCTCTCCGTTGATCTGCGTGGTTGGCGTCATGGCCTTTTCGGTCACGAGCGCGTTGTCGCTGGTACAAATCACCGCAATCTCTTCCGGAATTTTGATCGATTCCGCCTCAAGCGCCCGGTAGGCGGCCGTCAGATAAAGGCTGTTCGGAATCATCAACGCGGCGGGTTTCGGCAGTTCCCGGAAGAATCTGCGCAGCGTCCGCAAGACCACGAAATAGTCCGTGAGTTCGTCCGATCGCTGCCCGGGATTCCAGTATCCCCGTTCGAGTTTCAGCCCCCGCTCTTCGAGGACGACGGCGAGAGCCCTGACCGGATCCTGCCAGAACCCATTGTAGTCGCCCGGCCATTCGCGCGCATCGATCGCCGCATAATGGACAAACCCCTTGTTCTGAAAATAGTCCACGATCATCTCGGCGAGAATCCGGGTGTTGCAACTGACGGTGCGCACATTTTTTTCGGAATGCGGTTCACGGCATACCACGGGGGTGCGGCTAAAATTCCGGATCCGCCTCAATTCGTCGAGTTGCAGATAGTCGGTCAGGATTCCGTCGCCGGACCAGCCCGGCGGCGGACGCCTTCCGCACAACTCGATCAGCCACCCGTGTTCCTGCCCGAATGTATAAATTTCGTGCAGGATGTTCGGGTCCGGCATCCACATTGCACAAAGTATGTTTTTCATTCAGCTCCAAAGAATCAGAAAATATATATGTCGAGCAGAAATAAATATATTCCTTTTATGGGGAATGTCAAGTATAATATAGCAAACCAAACCAAATCAGGAGGAATCCATGAAAAAATCATTCACCCTTATAGAACTCCTCATCGTAATTGCGATCATCGCCATTCTCGCAGCAATGTTGCTGCCCGCGTTAAACAAGGCGAAACAGAAATCCAAAGCGATATCCTGCCTGAATCAGCAGAAGCAGATCGGAACGGCTTTTATCATGTATGCGGGAGATTACAACGACTGGATGGTTCCCGTTCAGAAACGAAACGTTTTGCCAAATGATGGCCGTTGGATGTACACGATCATTCCTTACCTGGGAGCCGCTACAACTGTGAATCCGCAAGATGCCTGGTTGGGCAAGAGGAAAATTCTGATCTGCCCGGAAACGACAGCACAATCTCCTGTTCCGGATGAAATTTTGCTGGGAGGTTTTCTCGGGACCAACTATTTATGGAATGACCTTCTGGGGTTTTATAATTCCACAACCGGAGTATGGCAGCCCATCGACGGCGGAGCAAAAGGCGGATATTGGAGAAAACTGTCCAATGCCAGACAGCCCTCCAAAGCATTGGTCATGATTGACGGCAGACCCAAAACCTTCTGGGGCGGCACGTATTATTTCTACAGCAGCGTCCAGGATACATTTACAAAAAGTTGTATCTCGTGGCGTCATAATGGCTTCGACAACGGGCTGTATGCCGATGGGCACAGTAAAAGCAAAAATTTCCGGGCAATCAATACAAATGACTATACCGTAGAGGCCAGATATGGTTATCAATCCGTCTGGAGCGGAGCCGCTTCCAGTTCCGGCGTTCATTGGAAATAATGATTATACTCATTTCGGTTGAAAACTTAAAATCTACTCGTCGCTTTTCGGCGGCTTTCCCGCCGTTTTTTTCAGCCGATGCTCGCATCGGCTTGCAAAAAACAACGAAAAATCCGCTCAAAAATCAACTTCGCATTTTTTTAAGTTTTCGCCCTCAACGAGTATATAAGGGAGTTGGAATCACCGATTTCCCATCGGCGTTTGAACGTGCTTGAGCGATTTTTTTTAAATCGCGAGGAATGTATTGTGAAATACGCAACGGACAGTTTTGACAAAACGCGCCGGAAAGAATCAAAAGGCCGGGAAATTATTATTCTCCGGTCCCCCCGAAAAACATCTTAATTGAAAAGAAAGAATGAAGAAACAAGAACAACAAACCGGCAGGCTCGAAAGAATTTCTGATTTTTTCGGGGGCAGCAACTTTTCGAAACGAAATCTTTCCCTCACATGTTTCGCCGTTCTGCTCTCGTTCGGGGCTGCGGCGCTTGAACTTCCGGTTACGGGCCGCCTGTGGCCCATGTACCTGACCGGCAACCACGCTCCTGCCGACTCGAACCCGCAGACCATGAAGAAAATCACGATGCAACGCGAACGGGGAAAGGCTGTCGCCACGCTGGCCCACAAAACCGGATCATACAGCGGGTTGGCGTTGACTCCGGAGCCCGACGGCGCATTCTTCGATTTCAGCGCCGGAACTGTATTTTGCGCCGAAGTGACCAATTTGCAGACGAAACAGACCATCGATGTCACCGTCGGCGTGAACAGCGGAGCGGATCGGGCGAACCCCGCCCACCGCGTCACGACTTCATTCTCCCTGGATCCCGGCGAAACCCGTATCCTGAAAGTTCCGTTGCGGAAAATCGATTCGGCATGCTGCATCAAATTACCCATCGGAGAGACGGCATGGCTGCACGGTCTCCCGCCCGGAATGCCGCAGTTTCTCGGCTGTGATGCGAAACAGGTCTCCTCCGTAATCATTTACTCGGTCGCCCCGTTCCTGGACCGGGACGGCAAAGCATCGACCCGGTTCGCCGTCGGCCGGACCTGGCTCTCCGACGAACTTCCGGAATCCACCGTCCCGCTCAACGATCCCGCGAAATTCTTCCCGTTCATCGATCGGTACGGGCAGTTCCGCCACCAGGACTGGCCGGAGAAGATCCATTCCGACGAACAGCTCCGGGAGAGCCGGAAACGGGAGGCCGCCGAGCTCGAACGCATCGATCGTCCCGCCGGATGGAGTCGCTACGGCGGCTGGGCGGCCGGTCCGCGCCTGGAGGCCACCGGCTCCTTCCGCACCGAAAAGTATCGCGGAAAGTGGTTTCTGGTCGATCCGGACGGATACCTCTTCTTCTCCAGCGGCGTCAACGACATCCGGTTCGACGCGTACGCCGAAATGCCGCCGGACAGGGCGAACTGGATCGAAGTGCCGAAGAGCGAAAAGGTCAGTTTTTATGCGGACAACCTGCGTTTGAAATACGGCACGGCACAGCCTTGCGATTTCGTCCACCAGCGACTGGCGGCGTGGGGAATCAACACGATCGGCGCCTGGTCATCGCCCGAACTTATCCTGAAGAAACGCACCCCGTACACGGTGATCGTCGTCGATTGGAGCCAGGCGGGATTGATCGGCCGGAAATTCTACGACCCGTTCGACCCGGCTTTCCGCGCGGACCTGAAGCGTCGCTTCACGGAAACCTGGATCAAGGAGACGGTAAACGATCCGTATTGCATCGGCTATTTCATCACGAACGAACTCGATTACGGCCGCGAGAACCAAGGCTGGAAAACCGACTGCGCCGTGGCGATGATGGCGATCGCCGCCAAACCCGGAACTCCCGCGAAACTGGAGTTCCTGAAGGACCTCCGGCAGAAATACCGGACCGTCGGAGAACTGAACCGGGCGTGGGGAACGAATTACGCCTCTTTCGAGGCGTTTCCCGAAAGCAGGACCATTCCGGAAACAGCGGAAGCGAAGCAGGACATGGAGGCGTTCCACTGGAAAACCGTCGAGAAGTTCTTCCAGCTTTCCCGCGACACGGTCCGGGAATATGCGCCGGGCAAACTCTATCTCGGCGCCCGCCTTATGGAGCAGAACAACACCAGATGGGGAAAATTCGCCAACATCTACGGGAAGTATTGCGATGTTGCTTCCTACAACCTCTATCACTGTAATTACGAGTACTTCCGCCCGGAAGTGGGGGACAAGCCGGTCATGATCACCGAGACGCATATGAACGTCCTCCAGCGCGGCATGTTCCACTCCGGGCTGCGCTCGGTCGGAATCACGCCGGAAGAGCGGGCGCTTGCGGTGACACGGGCTTACCATACGGCGTTCCGCCATCCGTCCATCGTCGGCGTCCACTGGTTTCTCTGGAACGATGAGCCGCTGACCGGGCGGCCGCCGGCCAACGGCGAAAACCTGAACGCCGGACTGGTTGACATCACCGACACCCCGTACCCGGAACTGACCGGAACCTTCCGGAGACTTAGCGAAGAAGCCGTAAAGGTCAGGCTGGAAGGACATTGAGCCGAACGAACGGAATCCGCATTTTCCGGCATCTCCCGCCGTTCCGGAGCCACGGCTTCCGGAACGGCGGATTTTTTTACGGGACGGGGCCGATTCCGCGCCGTACCAGTCAACCGTCGCGGCGGAACCTTGCTGGTGCGTCAGCGGCTATCCGCAGGACTGACGGATTACTCTTCATCGGCAAAAATCGACAAAAATCTGGTTTTTTTCGGCTTTCCTCTTGACATTGCGCCTGGTTTCCGGTATAATTAATATTGTCTATACAATCAACAACAAAATAGCAATTGAATATACCGGATTATGAATCAAGACGCACTCCAGACTTCCCGTCATGCCGAACTGAAATCGCGGCTGCTCGAAACGATCGCGGGAAGCGGCCTCGATACGAAGCTGCCGAGTGAAAACACCCTGGCCGGACAGTTCGGCGTCTGCCGGGCGACGGTGAACAAGGTGATGGTCGAGCTGGAACGCGAGGGCTATGTCCGCCGCCTGCCGGGAAAGGGCACGTTCGTTTCGCCGCGCGACAAGACCGTGCATGGCGAGACTCCCCTCGCCGGAAATGGCACGGTGGTGCTCGCCTACCCCGACTTCTTCGGCTATTCGCTCTGGGAAGAGGTACACTTCGCCGAGCAGATCGCCGCCAGGCGCAACTACCGGCTGATCAACTTCAAGATGCAGTACGAAACCAACTTCAAGTCGCTCTTCGAGCTGATCGGCTGCTGCGGCGACCTGGTGGGGCTCATCATCATTCCGCCGTCAAACGGGATCCCGCCGCAAGTGCTGCGCCGGTTCGACCGGCTGGGCGTCCCCTGCCTCGCCGACCAGGAGAACGTCTGTCTCTACCCCAACATCCGCACGGTCACCTTCGACCACGTTAAATCCGCCTACCTGCGGGCCAGGGCCCTGCTGGAAGCCGGACACCGGAAGATCGGATTCGTCGCCGACACGCCGATCTACAACCCGAAAACCTACCAGGGACTGCGCATCGCCCTCACCGAATACGGACTCCGGCGCAAAGACCTGATCGTCTCGGACCTCACGGTCGAGCAGTGGAGCGACAACATCGAGAACGGCCGCCGCCTCACACTCGATCTTCTCGACCGCCATCCCGAAGTCACCGGGCTCATCGTGGACACGTTCCCCGGCGCGTTCGGAGCGCTCCGCGCGCTCTACGAACGCAAGCTGCGCTGCCCGGACGACATTTCGATCGTCACCTCGATGGAGATGAACAACTACACCCGGATGTGCTGCCCCGCCCTCAGTTGCGTCGGCAACGATTTCGAGATGATGATCGGCAAGATGTTCGACATCATCGAAAATCCGGAGAGCGAGGCGTCGCGCTCCATCATCCTGGATGTCCCCTTTTACGCGAGAGAAAGCATCCGTCCCCCGAAACAATAAATCAGGAGCCCCCCATGAGAACACGCAAATTCACACTGATCGAATTACTTGTCGTGATCGCCATCATCGCGATTCTCGCCTCGATGCTGCTGCCCGCGCTCAACAAGGCCCGGGAAAGCGCCAAGCGCACCGCCTGCCTGAACAACCTCAAGCAGATCGGCGGTTATTATCAGGCCTACGCCAACGATTTCAACGGGTACTACATCACCAGTTTCGTCGGCTACGGAATTCACGACCAGGCGCTTTCGGTGATGCTCTATTCCGGCGGATACATCAAGACCGAAGCGCAATTGGTCAAGCTGTTGAACTGCCCTTCGCGGCCGATTCTTTACCAGACCACCTACGGGACGCTGACCACCTCGCAATCCATCCAGTGGAAGACCACCCTCCTCAGGTCCATCTGGAACACCGCCGTGCCCGTCTACGTCAACCGCCTCGACAAGCTGGCCGGTTACGCTCTCGCCAGCGACAGGGTCATGCTGCGCGCGGAAAATCACTACGACGGTCGGAGCTATACGCTCCAGTATGTCAGGGGGGACGGCTCCTGCGGCGCCATCCGCGACGGCGGCGTCTACATGCCCTGCCTGAACCAGTGGCACACCGGCGACTGGAAGAAGATCAACAACCTCTACGTGCTCATGTCTTCCAACAGCGTCCGGAGCCGGTTCGGCGAAAAAGTGCAATAATCCACAGGAACCATTCCATCATGACCCGATATCTCTTGCTGACGCTGCTGCTCGCCGCGCCGATCCTCACCGCATGGGGCGAAAACACCCCGATCGACAAAACGGTCTGGGCGACCTACATCTCCTGGGGATCGCTCGGGGATTTGCATGTCGGCGGAGTTTTCCCGGACCCGGTTTCACTCGACGCCGGGCCAGACAAGGTCGCCTGTTACAGAACCGAGATCGAAACCGCGAAACGCCACGGAATCAACGGCTTTCTTTTCGACCTGGCCTCGGACCGGCAGGACCGGAAGAAATTCATCCGGCTCTTCACCTATGACGCGCAGTTGAAAGCCGCCGAGGGGACCCTCTTCTACATCAACCCGATGTTCGACGGAATCAGCGGAACGCCGGAAGAGGTGGCGACCGCGCTGACCGACTTTTACCGGAGATACGCGCCGCACCCCAATGTGCGCAAGTATGACGGAAAAATCCTGATTTTCGGCTACCACATGAACCGCTGGAAACCGGAATTCTGGCGCGAAGTATTCGACCTCTGCCGGAAACAGGGCGCGCAATTCGAAGCCTATTTCGAATTCCGCACTTCGCAGACGCCCGACCGGAGGGATGCCGAAGCGTGCGCGAAACTGGCCGAATCGGTGGAAGAGTACGCCAAACTTCCCGACGTGGCGGGCATCTATTTCTTCTACGAACTCGACGAACCCGAACTGCTGGCTGAAACCTTCCGCCGGATCTGCGGGAAATACGGCAAAAAATGGGGTTCCAGCCTCCAGGTCGGCTACTCCGGCGCGCAGCGCTCCTGGCGCAGCGACTGGTATCACCCCTTTTACGGCTCCGGCGTGCTGCGCCGTTCCGGGGAGATCCTCCTCCGGGAGAAGCCCGACTTCGTCCACATGACCACCTGGAACGACTATCAGGAGACCGAACTGCGCCCGACGCTCTTCCAGCAGGACAGCGAACTGCGGATCGCCGAAGCCTATCTTCGCAAGTGGCGCGGCGAACCCGCCCCCGCCCTCGCCGTGCCCGATATCGTGGTCTCGGCAAAACGCGAAATCCTCGCCGGGGAGGTGCTCCGGATCGAATACGTCAACCTCCCGGTTTCCGACGGAAAGGAGGCCGAACTTGCGCTCACGTTGCACAATCTCGATGACGGCAAACCAGTGGCCTCCGGCAGCGCGAAGAAGATCGACACCGCCGTCCCCGCCGCGGGCGAATGGCTGATCGACACCGCCGGATTCGCGGCAAAAAGTCCGGTCTACCCCACCGGCGTGATTCCGGAAGTCACCGTCACCGCGAACGGCAGGAAAAACGTGCACCGCCTCCCCGCGGTCCTGCTGCGCCACGGCCGGGCGGACAACACCATCACCGCGATGACGCCGCTGGCGGCGGCTCCACCGGACCGCGCGTTCTCGCTCGAAACCGAAGTCGCCGGTCCCCGGCTGCTGACGTGCGCAATCGACTTCGATTCCCCCCGCAAGGTCAAACATCTCCAACTGCTGTTCGACGATGAGATTTTTTACTCGATCGACGCGAACGATTTCGACCCGGAGATGATAAAACTGACGCTGAAAGGCGAGCGGACGCCGAAATCGACCAACTGGTCAAGCCTCGCCGTCACCCTCGAACCCGGCGCGAAATTCGGCCGCTTCAGCCGCCGCTTCACCCACAACGACAGCGCATTCCCGCCCGATCCGGCGTTCAGCGGCAGCCGGGCGGACATCAAGCTCTTTCTCCCCCACGAAACCGCGCTGGAACTGATCGGGAAGCCGGAAACGAAAGCGGAGTTCCAATTCGGCAAATTCAAAGGCTCCGCCACGCTCGGCGAACTCCGCACTCCCGGAACGAAATGCGAGCTCAGGGACGAGAGCGGCGACGTCGGGCTGGTTCTCTTCAACAGCGCGCGGGACCCGTTCCCGGCCTGGCGGCCGGAGCTGGGCCGCAACCGCGGCAAGCTCGCACTGACCCTGCCGACGCCGGATGTCATCCGCGGCGGCTCGACGCTCGGCGTCTCCATCGTCTACGAGGACGGCAGCGCCGAACTGCTCGGCCCATATTTCCTCCGCCGCAACGGAGCCGCCGTGAAAACGGTTCCGCTGCTGGCCGCGGGGGAATCGTTCGACGAGGCGCTCCGCCACTTCACGGTGAACCGCCCGTCCAAGGCGCGCGGGGTCCGTCCGGTCAGGGTTTACGAGTACGCGCTGCAATCCGACCGCTTCGACTTCACCGCTCTCGCCGATCCGGCGCAGACGCGGTTCGAGAATTCCGGAAGCAACGGCATGTGCGCGGTCTCCGGCGGCGGAAGCTGGCGCAGCAGCACACCGAAGTATTGCCCCGAACTCAAACGCGAAGACGGCAAAACCTTCCTCCGCTTCGACGGGATCGACGATTACGTCGTCTGCGGCAACCGGACGCTCTTCTCGGGGAGCGCCACGGTCGAGCTTCGCCTCCGCCCGCTCTCCTTCGGCAAAAAGCAGGTGCTCTGGTGTAACGGCCGCGAGCGCAACGGCTACCGCAATATGCTGATTTCGCTCGATTCCGACGGTTTCCTCCGCGTCGAGCGGGACGAACCGACCCGGCTGCTGTCGCCGGAGAAACAGTCGAAATGGCTCCAGTCGGAATTCGAAACGAAGACGCTGAAGAG
>Ga0209373_10002978_pt1 | contig 16260 bp, 12 predicted proteins | sample Higcelweek5metaG_FD_187173 | JGI IMG/M metagenome (GOLD analysis project Ga0209373, IMG submission 187173) | Freshwater pond sediment microbial communities from the University of Edinburgh, under environmental carbon perturbations - High... | ecosystem: Environmental > Aquatic > Freshwater >... | reverse complement strand
TCAAAGGCCTGGGCATAGACCGATTCGGAATGGAAACAACAGGCGTTGCGGCCCTGGCGCTTGGCCCGGTACATCGCCGCATCGGCCAGTTTGACCAGGGTATCGGCTTCCTTGCCGTCATGGGGATAGAGCGAGACCCCGATGGAGGCGCTGATCCGGGCTTCATGCCCCTGGAGATCGAACGGCTCGGCCAGCAAGGCGAGAATTTTGTGGGCCACCACCGCGCTATCCCGCGCTTCGGCGATATCCTCCAAGATCACGGTGAATTCATCTCCCGCCAGCCGGGCCACGGTGTCGCCTTGGCGGACGCAGGCGGTTAATCGTTCCGCCACCTGCTGCAACAGGCTGTCGCCGGCCAGATGGCCGAGGGTGTCGTTCACCTGCTTGAAGAAATCGAGATCGATGAACAGCAAGGTGACCATCGAGTGGTTACGATGCGCCCGGGTCAAAGCGCGCGACAGCCGTTCCTGGAACAGGGTTCGGTTGGGCAGCCGGGTCAAAGGGTCGTGGTTGGCCTGATAGTTCAGCCGTTCCTCATCCTGCTTGCGCGAGGTGATGTCGGAGAACACCGCGACGTAATGCAGCAACTGCCCGCGCTGGTCGCGCACCTCGGCGATATTGAGCCATTCGGCAAACATCTCGCCAGTCTTGCGCCGGTTCCAGATTTCGCCCTGCCAGCGTCCAGTCTGGGCGAGGCTTTCATTCATTCTGGCGTAGAAATCGGGACCATGACGGCCGGAGGCCAGCAAGCGCGGGCTGCGGCCCAGCACCTCTTCCGCCGGATAGCCGGTCAGGATCGAAAAGGCCGGATTGATCAGGATGATCCGGCGGTTGGCATCGGTAATGAACAGACCTTCGCCGGTATTCTCGAACACGGTGGCGGCGAGGCGCATCTGGTCCTCAAGCCGTTTGGTGTCTGTGACATCCTCGACCACGGCAACGGCGTGACAGGGCTGAGCCCCGTCGCGCACCGGGGTCACGGTCAGACGGCCCCAGCGGACCGCCCCGTCGCGGTTGGTGTAGCGCCGGGTCAGGTCGAGACTCCGCAATTCGCCTCGGATCAGCCGTTGGTAGAGGTCACATAATTCGGCCCCGTCCTCAGGCGCGGTCAGGTCGCGCAGCGACATCCCCTGCAATTCGGTCTCGGCATAGCCGACCATCGCGCGAAAGGCTGGATTGCCATGGAGATAGCGGCCATCGGCATTGATCAGAATCATCCCGGCGCCGGCATTCTCGAACAAGGCCCGGAAGCGGGCTTCGCTCTCGCGCAAGGCGGCGTCAGCCCGCGACCGACCAACCGCATAACGGATCGCCCGCCGTACCAGCTCTCCATCGCCCTGGCCCTTGACCAGATAATCCTGAGCCCCCTGGCGGAGCGATTCCAGGGCCAGGGCCTCGTCCGCCGTGCCGGTCAGCACCACCACCGGCAATAACGGGGCGGCGGCGCGCAGGCGGGCCAAGCCGTCGAGCCCGAAGGAATCCGGCAAGGACAGGTCAAGCAGGGCAATATCGATCCGCTGCCGGGCGAGAGAGTCCAGAGCCACCGCCAGCCGGTCGGCCATAGTGACGGCGAAGGGGGCAGAGGGATCCTCTTCGAGATAAATCTGCACCAGCCGGGCATCGCCGGGATTGTCTTCGACAACCAGAACCGACAGGGGGGCGGCGGGGTCAGGCGGGGGGGGCGCCATCGCGGCACAGTCCGTCAGCGGGGGGGCAAGGTCACCACCGAACACCAATATTCCTCGATCGACCGGATAACGGAGATGAAGCGGTCGAGGTCTACCGGTTTGGTGATGTAGCAATTGGCATGAAGATCGTAACTTCGCAGGATATCCTGACCGGCCTGCGAGGTGGTCAGCACCACCACCGGAATGCGCCGCAAATCGGGGTCGGCTTTCATCTCGGCCAGCACCTGACGGCCATCTTTGCGCGGCAGGTTGAGGTCAAGCAGCACCAAATCCGGCCGCCGGACCTCGGTATAGCTCCCTTCCCGCCGGAGATAGGCCATCGCTTCGACTCCATCGACCACCACCCGGAGCCGACTGGTCATCCGTCCTTCCTTCAGCGCCTCCTGGGCGAGCCTGGCGTCGCCGGGATTGTCCTCGACCAGCAGAATATCGAATGTTTCGGGTGCGTTACGCTGGCTCAAGGCACCAGTCCTCTCGTGGCGGCGAAATATCCGCTTGAACTATAAGAGAAACGTCGCTTCTTGAAAACTGGCTTGCCATACGATCTCATCCCAGGATTTGTCAGGAAAAACCCTGAGAAGGCTTTGCGCTCCTGCTCCGGGTTTTGATCCCCTCGTCTCCTGTCCGCCGGGAGATCTCCAACCGTTTTTCTTTGGAGAGATTCCAATTGTGTAAAGACGCTTGTTCGGTCTGTGAACCGAGGGCCTCAGAAAGGGGCTGCTCCAGCCAGTAAAGCATCAATCGCGGCCGCCAGTTGAGCCGGGTCGGTATCGGCGACAACCGCTTCAATCCGAAACAGACCTTCAGCCAGGGAATGCTGGCCAAACATCGCACATTTGCCACGGGTGGCATGCAGATAGTCGGCCAAAGCGGCGCGATCATCTGTGGCGCATAAAAGGGCGAGCTGTCGGCGATCTTGGTCCATGTCCCGGGCGAAAGCGGCGGTGAGTCCGGCCAGTTCGGGCGGAATCGGATCCAACCCCAGGGTTGCCGGCAATGCGTGATAATGGTCGATCACCCGGTCGGGCCCCAGGCTTGCCAGTGGCCCGCGGGCATAGCCGAACGAGACCGCCACCGTTGCCACCCCGGCGGCCTGGGCGGCGGCAAAGTCATTTTCCGAATCCCCGACCATCACCGCCTCGTCGGCCCCAATTCCCAGCTTGTCGAGGCAAATCTGGACATGGGCCGGGTCTGGCTTGAGCGCCGGAGTATCGTCCGAACTGATCACCAGATCGAAAAAACCACTCAGATCGAGCTTGTCGAGGACTTCGCGGGTGGCGTCGGCCGGTTTGTTCGTGCAGATTGCAAGGCGCAGCCCGGCAGCCTGGAGCCGGGCCAGGGTTCCGGTTACGCCCGGCCAGGGCTGGGTGGTTTCGGCCGCGCGCGGGCTGTAATCCGCCATGAACTGATCGAGCAATCTCTCCCACGAAGCGGTCACTGCGCCGCCGGTTGCCACGAACGCCCGTTCCACCAGGGAGATCGCTCCGTCGCCGACCATCTCTTTGACCGCTGCCGCCGGCAACGGTGGTCGTTCCCAGGTAGCGAGCAGGCGATTGACCGCTGCGGTCAGGTCAGGCAGCGAGTCGATCAGGGTTCCGTCGAGATCGAACAGCACCGCCCGCGGCGGTGTCGGAAAGGCAGGAGAGGGTGGAATCATCGAAACCGTCCGCAACAAAGATTGATTTGGCCCGAGCCGTCGTTTGTGGCACGGTGCGGCCTCCTGCCGCAACAGATTGGGTTGTCGCCAAAATCATGGCTTCCCGCTCCCTTGCCGTGATTGTCCTTGCCGCTGGCATGGGCACGCGGATGAAATCCTCTCTTCCCAAGGTTCTCCACCCGCTTGCCGGGCGGCCGATGATCCAGCATCTGATGGCCAGCGTCGCGACGCTGGAACCGGATCGGGTGGTGGTCGTGGTTGGCCCGGGGATGGACTCCGTCGCGGCCACGGTGGCCCCCGTGCCGACGGTGCTTCAGGCCGAGCGGCTGGGGACCGGTCATGCGGTTGCTCAGGCCCGCGCCGCTCTGGCGGATTTCGAGGGTGACGTGCTGGTGCTTTATGCCGACACGCCGCTGATTTCTGCCGCCACCCTGCGCCGTCTGCTTGACGAACGCCATGCCGGTGAGGAGCCGGCGGTGGTGGTCTTGGGCTTCAAGCCCGATCATGCCAACGAATATGGACGGCTGGTGGTTGGCGCCGAGGGGCTGAAGGCGATCGTCGAATTCCGCGATGCCACCCCCTCGCAGCGTGAGAACCCGCTGTGTAATTCCGGGGTGATGGCGTTTGATGGGGCGCGACTCTGGTCTCTGATCGAGCAGATCGATCCCACCTCGAACAGCAAGGGTGAGTATTATCTGACCGATGTGGTTCGTCTGGCCCGCGAGCATGGTTGGAACTGTTCCTATGCCGAGGGCGAATCCACGGAATTGCTCGGGATCAATTCCCGGCGTGAACTGGCCGCTGCCGAGGCGATGGTTCAGCGCCGGTTGCGCGAGGCCGCGATGGACGGCGGGGTCACGCTGATCGATCCCGACACGGTTTGGCTGTCATGGGATACCAAGCTGGGACGTGATGTCACGGTCTGGCCGCATGTCGTGTTTGGTCCTGGCGTCACGGTGGGGGATCGGGTCGAGATTCGCGGCTTCTGTCATTTCGAGGGCTGTTCGATCGCTGACGGCGCCTTGCTGGGGCCTTATGCCCGGTTGCGGCCGGGGGCGATCATCGGCGAATCCGCCCATATCGGCAATTTCGTTGAGGTCAAAGCCTCGACCGTCGAAGCCCGGGCGAAAGTCAATCATCTGACCTATATTGGGGATGCCCGGATCGGAGCCGGGGCCAATGTCGGGGCCGGGACCATCACCTGCAATTACGATGGTTTCGCGAAGTCCTTCACCGACATCGGCGCCGGAGCTTTTATTGGCTCCAACTCTGCGCTGGTCGCACCGGTCAAGATCGGTGACGGCGCGGTGATCGGGGCGGGTTCGGTGATCACCAAAGAGGTTGCGCCCGGGGCGCTCGCAGTGGCGCGCGGGTCGCAAGTCGAATTCCCGGAATGGGCCGACCAGTTCCGCGCCCGGCATCGCGGCGGTAAGGAATAAGGATCAGGTCATCATGTGTGGAATCGTCGGAATCGTTGGCTGCCGCACGGCAGCGCCGTTGCTGGTCGAGGGGCTGCGCCGACTCGAATATCGCGGCTACGATTCGGCTGGAATCGCGACTCTGATCGACGGACGGATTGAGCGGCGCCGGGCTGAGGGCAAATTGTCCAACCTTGTGGCGCTGCTGGAGGCCCATCCGCTGGAGGGAACCACCGGCATTGGCCACACCCGTTGGGCAACCCATGGCGTGCCGTCGGAGCGTAACGCCCATCCCCATGCCACCTCCCGGGTTGCGGTGGTGCATAACGGCATCATCGAGAATTTCCAGGAACTGAAGGCGGAACTGACTGCGGCGGGTCAGGTCTTTCAGAGCGATACCGACACGGAAGCCGTGGCGCAGTTGATCGATCATCTGCTGGCCCATGGACTTGACCCGGTGACGGCCACCGATCAGGCTCTGAGCCGGCTTCAGGGGGCTTTTGCCCTCGGCATTATTTTTGCCGGTCATCCTGGTCTGATGATCGCCGCCCGCCAGGGGTCGCCGCTGGCGATCGGCCATGGCGATGGTGAGATGTATCTGGGCTCTGATGCGCTGGCTCTGGCGCCGTTGACCCGGCGGATTTCCTATCTCGATGATGGGGATCGCGCGGTGATGACCGCCCTCAGCATCGAAATTCGGGATCGGTCCGGTCAGATCGTTGAGCGGGCCGTGCGTGAAACCCACCTGTCCGGGGCGCTGATCGGCAAGGGCCAGCATCGTCATTTCATGCTGAAGGAAATTTTTGAGCAGCCGGAAGTGATCGGCAATACGCTCAAAACCATGCTCAACCCGGCCGAGCGGACTTTGACTCTCCCGTATCTGCCGTTTGATCTCGGAGCGATTACCCGGATCCGGATTATCGGCTGCGGCACGTCCTATTATGCCGCGATGACCGCCAAATACTGGATCGAAGGGCTGGCGCGGATTTCGGTCGAGGTTGATATCGCCTCGGAATTCCGGTACCGCATGCCGCCGCTGGAGTCGGGCGGATTGGCGATCTGCATCTCGCAGTCAGGGGAAACTGCCGATACCCTGGCGGCATTGCGTTATTGCCGTGCCGGGGGGCTGCACACTCTGGCTCTGGTCAATGTCCCGGAAAGCACCATTGCCCGTGAGGCAGAGGGGGTGCTGCTGACTCTGGCCGGGCCGGAAATCGGGGTGGCCTCGACCAAGGCGTTTACCACCCAATTGACGGTGCTGGCGTGTCTTGCGGTTGCTCTGGGCCGGGCCAGGGGCACCCTTGATTCTGCGGCCGAGGCTGAGGTCTGCCACGCTCTGGCCGAGGTTCCGGCTCTGCTGGCCGATGTGTTGCGTGACGATGGGGCCATTCGGGCGATTGCGCCGATGGTCGCTGAGGCCCGCGACGTGCTGTATCTGGGCCGGGGCAGTAATTATCCGATCGCGCTGGAAGGCGCGCTGAAGCTGAAGGAAATCAGCTATATCCATGCGGAAGGCTATGCCGCCGGTGAGTTGAAGCATGGACCGATTGCTCTGATTGACGAATCCGTGCCGGTCATTGTGGTTTGTCCCAGCGATGATTTGTACGAGAAGACGGCTTCCAATGTCGAAGAAGTCGTCGCCCGTGGCGGAAAAGTCATTTTCCTGTCCGATCGCGCCGGCATCGCCCGTCTTTCGGCTCGGGTTGCTGCGACAATTGAATTGCCGTTGGCTGAACCCCTGGTTGCCCCGTTGCTCTATGCGATTCCGGTCCAATTGCTGGCCTATCATGTCGCCGTGGCCAAAGGAACCGACGTTGATCAGCCGCGTAATCTCGCCAAGAGCGTGACGGTCGAATAGGAGACGGACGAATCTGGATCTGACCGGATAAATTTCGTAAAAATCCGAGTTTATGGGGTCAGATCCAGCGTCAAATTTTGCTTATCCGAGCGTGTATCCTGTAAATTTTAGAGACTCTTTAAATCTCTGATATATTTTTTCTCGATCAGATTGGCTGACCTCCATCTTGATCCGGAGTCCTGTTTTGGCTTGAGCTTTGAGACCATTGAATTCAAAGCCAACAATTTTTGCGACCTCTTTGAGGTCTTCATTAATTGTTTCGTATTTCAGAATCCGATCGACGGCAAGGGTTCCATCTTTGTGGCAATATTTTTTATGATCGATCGGGAAATCGCCTCGTTCCATAAAACCTTCCCAAACGAGATCTTGATTTAAAGAACGCCATTCCGGCCAATTTTTGAGCATGGAATAGTAGGATATACATTTATCCACAGGTTCTCTCTCGACACAAAACTTGTAGTAGCTGGAAAAAATTTCTGGAGAAATGATTTCCAATATTTTTTGAGCAGAGATGTGGTTGTAGAATTTTTTGTCACCGACGATGTAATTTCTTGGAGTGTGTCCTGAATGAGGTGGAAAAATGGGCGTGACGATATCGTCTGGTCCCATTACCTGACTCAAATCAACCTCGATTGAGGTTCCTGCCGTTTTTGTGTTTTTTATAAAAATAAATTTATACTTATGACTTATGAGCATGTTTTTTCCTTTATTTTTTTTGTGATTATGATGATTAAGTTGATTTTTTATTTTGGGCCTTTAATTTTTTCAGATACTTTTTCTCGCTCGGTCTTGATTTGATTTACTTGGGCGGCGAACTGGTCTCGCTCGGTCTTGGTCTGAGTGACCAAGGCAGCGAACTGGTCTCGTTCAGTCTTGGTCTGAGTGACCAGGGCCGCGAACTGGGCGCGTTCGGCCTTGATCTGGATGACCTGGGCGGCGAGCTGATCGCGTTCGGTTTTGGTCTGGATCAGCTGGGCAGCGAGTTTATCGCGCTCCGCATTGGGGTTTTCCTGCTGGCGAATGTACAGAGAGCGGATGCCCCGACAGTAAAATTCATAACGATCCATTTCGGATAATGTTTCGTCCTTCGCTTTGAACAGAAAAGCTATTGCGCGCTTCGACAGTGTCGAGTCCTCTGTAATTATTTTGGTCATCTGACTAACTGTGTCAGTAAAAACGGTTTTGTTTCCGATGCAAAGCTCGGAAGATTGAAAGGAAATTGTGGCATCTGACAAGTCAATGCTTGATCCAACCATTGATGACAATTGGGTCTCTGTCGCTTTGCGCGCGTCGACATCATTCGCCAGGCAAGATGTATCAATAACCAGATCAAAAGTTTCAATTGATTTGGCGTAAAGATAGAGATGCAGAAGAAAAAATGACAAGAATAAGCCGTCTAACTCCTTGTCTTTTTCATAAGACAATCGCAGGGTGTCAATTGATTTTATAAAAGAATCGTGATGGGAGTTGGTTAATGTATTTTCTATGGTGTTTATGAAATACGGATTCCCGGATGACTTTTGATGACAGTAAGATCCCCATTGATGAAAAATATTTCGGTAAACTAAAATATTTTTGCAGCCAAAAGCTTTTTTGATGGCCGGGGCTCTGCCCAGCGAGCGCGTACAGCTTAGAATAGGAACGATTTCTTTGGATTTACAGTGATCAATTAATGATGATAGGTAGATATTCTCCGATTCGCTGATTTGTCCATCGATTCCGTCTGCGGGGATGAAGTTTTTGAACTCCATTTCGGGAGTAAAAAATTTCACTCCACCTTCTGGCAATAAAAAAGGGAGGTATTCAATAAAGTAAGGGGATGATTCTGGATGATTTGAGCCCCACGAGGAGGGGTTGATGCTCCATATGTTGTTGTGATTTAACTTGGCGAGCTGGGCGTTAAATACTTCATAATATGCTTTATTTCTATTTGATTTTCGTAATTTATTCCAGGCCCATGTGCTTGACGTTCTGAAGCTCGAATGGATGAATATTGTTTCGTTCATTTTCTTAACCAGCAAAGGGGAGGGTAGGATGCGGGGTAGAGAGTCGGGGGCTCGTTATTCTGGACGATGATTCTTCTCTGTTAAGGTGCAGAAATAAGAGATAAACGACCAGTCTTTCGTTAAAGATCTGCCAGAATTTGACATATAGACCTGTCCCAAGTCTGAAGGCGGAATGTGCTTGGATCTGGGGGCGGTCACATAGGTCATCAGGCAGCTTCTCCTACTGCAGTCTGTTCAAGAGGAACGATAACCCAATGAAACACATCCAGATGGGTTGGAAAAGGGATTTTAGAGACTTTCGGATAAAATAAAGTATAAGCATAAGGTTTATAGAGTAAAACGAAAAATGAGAAATTTGCAGGTAAGTCTATTCTTTTTGTTTATTTTTTAAATGTAAAAAACACCCATTAGGTGTGTTCGGTACCGTTAAAAAATCAAGTCTATTCAAAAAGTTGATCCTGTTTCAGGAGAAACAGATCATTCCAAGAGGTTCCGGAATGATTCCATCTTCAATCTCCTGCGGGCGTGGGGTGAATCCCCCCATTCATCCCAACCGACCCGCCGCCCGGCCGCCGTAACCCTGCGTTCAAGGCAACCCCGGCATTCCAGACTGCCCTCATCAATGCAGGGCTTTCCGTCATAAAGCTGATATTGGGGCCTTACCCGGCGTGGGGTGGCGTTGGGCATCGTGACATTCGCCCCGAAGGCGATCCCCTGTTCCCGTCCGTTCTCGACCAGGGCCTGAAGCGCCGTCGTGGCGGCAATGTTGATCCCGTCGAGGCTGAGCCGGGTCACGGCAATCATCTTCAGCGCCAGCGCCAGCAGCGGGTTCGGAGCCATCATTGCGCTTGCCGGCAGGGTACCGCCGGCGGAATGGAGGTATGGCCCCATGCCGATCATGTCGATCTCCCGCGCGCCATAAAACCCGATATCGGCGGCAAGGTCGTCCAGAGTCTGGCCGGGCAGGCCGATCATCACCCCGGTGCCAACCTGGAACCCGGTTTCGCGCAAATCGTCGAGCGCCTGGAGCCGGGTTTCAAACCGCTGCTCCGGCGGGTGCAGACGGGCGAACAAGGCCGGGTTGCTGCTCTCGATCCGCAACAGATAACGATGGGCGCCAGCTTCGCGCCAGCGGCGATAAGTGGCAAGGCTCTGTTCGCCCAGCGATAGAGTGATCCCCAGCCCCTCGGGTAGGCGTTCGGAACGGGAGCGGGTTCGGATCTCGGCGACCATTTCGGCCACGAAGCCGATGAAGGCCTCGTCCCGCCGTTCGCCCGCCTGAAGCACGCAGGAGCCATAGCCGGCTTCGGCGCAGAACAGAGCGGCCTCGATCACCTCATCCGGGCTCAGGCTGTAACGGGCCAGAGCGTGATTGCCCCGGCGGATACCGCAATAAAGACAATCTAGGGTGCAGCGGTTTGAGAGTTCGACCAAGCCGCGATAATGCACCGTGTCGCCAACGGTTTCACTGGTGCGGTCGAATGCGGCCTGACGCAGGGCCTCGATCTCGGCAGGATCGGTCAGGCCGAGCAGCCGGACCCGTTCCGCATGAGGCAGCGCGATCATGCCGCACCGGCGCGTTCAAACGCCGCCAGGGCGGAGGGGAAACAGCCGAGGGCGCGCGGCAACACCCCTTGCAGCAACGAAATCGCGACACCGTAATTGGTCATGGGCACTCCCTGGGCACTGGCGCGGTCAAGTCGCGCCAGCATGTGGCGGCGGGTGACGGTACAGCCGCCACATTGGATGATCAGCGAGAACGGAGTCAGATCGTCCGGGAAGTCCTTCCCCGCCACCACCTCGATTTTCAGTCCGCCGCCGACATATTGGTTGAGCCAGCGGGGAATCTTGACCCGGCCGATATCGTCGGCAAGGGGATGATGGCCACAGGTCTCGCCGATCAGCACCCGGTCCCCTGGTTTCAGCCGGGGAATCGCGGCGGCTCCAGCGGCCAAGCGGTCGAGATCACCTTTGAACCGGGCCATCAGGATCGAGAAAGTGGTCAGCGGAATCGTCGGTGGGGTGTCGGCACTGGCCTTCAGCACCACCTGGGAATCGCAGATCACCAGACGGGGCGGGCGGGCCAGCCGGGTCAGCGCCTCGGCCAGTTCGCGCTCCTTGACCACCAGGGCCATGGCGTCGCTATCGAGAATTTCCCGGATCACCTGGACCTGGGGCAGAATCAGCCGGCCTTTGGGGGCGCCAAGATCGATCGGGACTACTAATAAGGCCAGTTCGCCCGCCGGCACCAGATCGCCGGCCAGACGCGGCTCCTCCAGCCGGGCGGCTGGAGCGAGACGGGTCACTGCCGTGCGCAGGGCGTCGATTCCCTCGCCGGTCTGGGCCGAGACCGTCACCGTTTCGGCGCCGAGAGGAGCGGCTTCGGCCTGGGCAGTGGTGTCGGGGCGGGCAAGGTCCGCTTTGTTGAAGACCACCAGGGTTGGCGTGGCCCGGTGGCGCAGAGTGGCCGCAAGGTCGGTTTCAAAGGCGCCGATCCCTTCCGGCCCCAGCACCAGCAGGGCGAGGTCAACCCGTTCCAGCACCGCTTCCGTCCGGCGGACCCGAGCCTGACCGAGGGCGCCGTCATCGTCGATTCCGGCGGTATCGACGAACAGCACCGGGCCGATTGGGGCCAGTTCGAGCGGTTTCTCCACCGGGTCGGTGGTGGTTCCGGGCTGATCGGAGACAATTGAGACCATCTGACCAGTCAGGGCATTGATCAGGCTGGATTTGCCAACATTACGGCGGCCGAACAGGCCGATGTGCAGGCGCAGGCCGCGCGGCGTGTCTTGCATGGCAGAGAGATCCTATCCGCGATAACCAAGGGCAGCCAAAGCCGCCGGGGAGAGCAAGCGTTCAAGGGTGGCCGCGTCGGCCAGTCCCTGTTCCATCGCCAGTTCGACCACCGGCCGGCCGCTGGCGCGGGCCAGAGCGGCGAGGTCGGCGGCGCGGGCATGGCCGATCACTGGGACCAGAGCTGTGACGCTGGCCCAGGAGGCGGCGAGGTGCTGGGCGCAGGCGGCACGGTCGGGTTCAAGTCCCTTGACGCAGCGCTGGGCAAACAGGCGATTCGCCGCTTCGAGCAAGGACAGGCTGGAGAGCAACGCGTCGGCCAGCAGCGGGAGGAAGGCGTTGAGTTCAAGCTGGCCGGACATCGCCGCAGCGGTGACCATCGCATCATAGCCGATGACGGCCAGCGCACTTTGCCCGGCCGCTTCGGCGATCACCGGATTGATCTTGCCCGGCATCAGGCTTGAGCCGGCCTGAACCGCTGGCAGGATCAGTTCGCCCAGGCCGCCACGTGGGCCGGAAGCAAGCAGGCGCAGGTCGGAGGAGATCTTGAACAAAGTCACCGCGTGGGCTTTGAGGATCCCGGAGACCTCAACCAGCGGGTCGGCGTTCTGGGTGGCATCAACCAGATTTTCCGCCCGGGCCAGCGGCAGGCCGGTGCGCTCGCGCAGCACCTCGACCACCCGGAAAATATAATCGCGCGGGGCGGTCAGGCCGGTGCCGATTGCGGTGCCGCCGAGATTAACCACCCGTAGGCGTTCTTCACATTTGAACACCCGCCAACGATCGCGCGACAGCGCCTCGGCCCAGGCGGAAGCCTCGGCGGCGAGAGTCATCGGCGCGGCATCCTGAAGTTGGGTCCGGCCGAGCTTGACCACATCGGCCCAGGCCGCTTCATGCTGCTGAAAGGCGGTCTGAAGTTCGGCAATCGCCGGTTCCAGTCGCTTCAACAAGGTAATCGCCGCCACCCGGAGCGCGGTCGGGAACACGTCATTGGTCGATTGATGCAAATTGAGGTGGTCGTGCGGATCGACCAGAACATAATCGCCGCGCCGGCCGCCAAGCCGTTCTTCGGCGCAATTGGCCAGCACCTCATTGACATTCATGTTGAGCGAGGTGCCGGCGCCGCCCTGGAGGGCATCGACCACGATATGCGGGTCCAGCGCGCCCCGCTCCATCTCGGCGCAGGCGGCAAGAATCGCCTCGGCAACGGCCGGGGCGAGGAAGCCAAGGTCACGGTTGGTGATGGCTGCCGCCGCTTTGACCTGGGCCATCGCCCGGATCAGAGCCGGGGCCGGGGGGCGGCCCGACAAAGGGAAGTTTTCCTGGGCCCGCAGGGTATGGATTCCCCACAGCGCGTCGGCAGGAACCTCCCGCTCGCCGAGCAGGTCGCGTTCGCGTCGTCCCGTCATCGTCAGCAGAAGACGTCACGCTTGCCAGCGCGGACCATGTCGGCCATTCGCCGGGCGGCGCGCTGTTCGTCCGGCGCCATCATCGCGATTTCGGCCTCGATCCGCTGTTCGCCCTCGGCCAGAGTGTCCGGTCCAGCATAATCGAGCAGATATTCCAGGAAGGTGCCCACCGCGTTGGGGGCACATTTGGCTTTGATCTCGCCGGTTTTGGCCAGATCCATGAAATCCTCTCCGGTGCGCCCAACCCGGTAGCAGGCGGTACAGAACGAGGGGATATAGCCCATCGCCGCGATATCCTGGACCACTTCTTCCAGGCTGCGATGGTCTCCCAACTGGAACTGGCTGGATTCGAAATGCTCAGCATCGGCATAGCCGCCGGGATTGGTGCGCGATCCGGCCGAGATCTGCGACACGCCGAGGGCATAGGTCTCGCGCCGCATCGCCGCGCTTTCCCGAGTGGACATGATCAGCCCGGTATAAGGGACGGCGAGGCGCAGAATTGCCACCAATTTTTTGAAATCGGCGTCAGACACCGGCATCGGCGGATGGGTGGCCATCGTCGAGCCAATCGCCGGTTCCAGTCTCGGTACGCTGATGGTGTGACAGCCGACTCCGAATTCTTTTTCGAGATGGGCGATATGGCTCATCAGGGCCAGGGTCTCGAACCGCCAGTCGGCGAGACCGAACAGCACCCCCATCCCGACATCATCGATTCCGGCGGTCATCGCCCGGTCGAAGGCGGTCACCCGCCAGTTGAAGTCTGCTTTGGGGCCACGGGGGTGACAGGCGGTATAGGTCTCGCGGTGATAGGTTTCCTGGAACAATTGATAGGTGCCGATTCCCGCGCCATGCAGGGCGCGGAATTGGTCGAGGGTCAGCGGGGCGAGATTGGCGTTGACCCGGCGGATCGAGCCATTGCCGCGATGAACCGAGTAAATGGTGGCGATCGATTCCAGAACGTAATCGAAGCCGCCGCGATAGGATTCGCCGGCCACCATCAGGACTCGTTTGTGGCCCTGATCGATCAGGATTTCGATTTCGCGGGCGATTTGTTCCTGCGACAGGCTGTGGCGGATGACGCTTTTGTTGCTGGCGCGGAAGGCGCAATAGAGGCATTCATTGCCGCACAGGTTACTGATATAGAGCGGGGCGAAGAACACCATCCGTTTGCCGTAGATCGCTTCTTTGACTGTCCGGGCGGTTTCGAACAGAGCGGCGATCCGTTCGGGATCCTGCAGGGTCATCAGGGCGGCAATCTCGTTTCCGTCCAGCCCTTTACAGTCCCGTGCCTTGGCCAGAATTTCGCCGATCTGGCCGGCATCCTCCTGTTGGTGACGGTCGAGAGTGGCCTGGAGCTGGGCGGCGTCAAGCCAGTCCGGGGACTCGGAAGGGAGAGCGGTCATGATCGGTGCTTTCCTGACGTGGGGGGTAGGGTCAGCCAACCCTTTTTATGGTTGGCTCCATTCTTCCGTCCGACCTCGGATGAAGTCCAGCACAACCTTGCCCTACCCTGAAATACGGTAAAGAGACCTGCCTGAAAGGGTGGGTTTGGGGCTGGCGGGGCTGCCGCCCCGATCCCCGCCTGGGGGCTGGCGCCCCCAGACCCCCGCTTTTTTTACAAGGGTTCAGGCGGCCCGCACCTCTTCGAGGAAGTGTTCGACCACGCCTTTCATTTTCCCGGTATCTTGTGACAAGGATTGAGCCGACATCAGGACCTGGGCGGCGGCTTCTCCGGTTTCGGCGGCGGATTGTGAGACACCGCCGATATTGGTGGCAACATCAGTGGTACCGCGTGCAGCCCGCTGGACATTGCGGGCAATTTCGGCGGTGGCGGCGGCCTGTTCTTCGATTGCGGCTGCGATTGCGCTGGAAATCGCGTTGATCTCCTCGATTCGCAGCACGATCGCCCCGATCGCACTGACGGCGGCTTCGGTCGCGGATTGAACCGCATTGATCTGAGCGGAAATTTCATCGGTCGCCCGGGCGGTTTGATTGGCCAGCCCCTTGACCTCATTGGCCACCACGGCAAAGCCTTTCCCGGCTTCCCCGGCCCGGGCGGCTTCGATCGTGGCATTGAGCGCCAGCAGGTTGGTCTGGGACGCGATATCGGTGATCAGGCTGACCACTGCGCCGATCCGGGCTGAACTTTCTGCCAGTCCCTGAACGGTGGCATTGGTCCGGTTGGCTTCCTCGCGGGCGGTCAGCGAGACATGATTGGATTGATCGACCTGCCGGCCAATTTCGGCGATCGAAGCGGAGAGCTGTTCGGCGGCGCTGGCGACGGTTTCGACGCTGGCCGAGGCTTCCTCGGTGGCAGCGGCGACGGTTGCGGCCTGCTGGTTGGAGCGATCAGCATTGGCGGTCATCGCCCGAGCGGTGGTCTCCATTGTCCCGGCGGCCTGCGACAAGCCGTTGAGAACGCTACTGATCGCCCGGTCGAAGCTGGTGGTCAGACTTTCGATCCGTCGTCCCCGTTCATCACGCGTGGCTTGTTCCGTCTCTCGTTCCGCCGCCAGACGGGCCGCTTCGACGGCGTTTTCCCGGAAAATTTCGACGGCGGCCGCCATGGTGCCAATCTCGTCGCCACGTCCGCGCGCCGGAATGGTGACGTGATGATTTCCTCCAGCCAATTGCCGCATCGCTTCCGTCATGCCGGTGATCGGCGTGGCGATCTGGCCGCGTAAAGCCAAGGCCAACAACGTGATGAGGATGCAGATCGTGATCAGAGCGCCGAAGATAGTGAATTGGGCTTCATTGTAGCTGGTGGAGAGAGTGACGGTGGCTTGGTCAGCTCCCTGATTGTTGAGAACGATATCCTCAGTGAGAATTTTTCGTGCCTCATAATAGAGATTAAGACTTTCACCAAGCTGCAAGTCCCGAGCCTCGGCCTTTAAATCTTGCCGTGACAGGTCAACCACTTTGTCGGTAGCCCGGATGTAGGCGCTCCAGGATCGTTGAAAACGCTCATAGAGCGCTCGTTCGTCCTGAGACGAGATCAAAGCCTGATATTTATTTTGCGCTTCAGCGATTTTCTGGCGTTGGGCAGCAATCTTCTGATCCTGCTCCTGCATGGCCGCTGGAGTTTGTGCGGCAATATGCGCTAGTTCTCGAACCCGGTGCTCAACCACCAGGGTTTCCAGTTGCGACAGAACCTGAACACTGGGGAGCCAGTTTTCACCGAGATCACGCCCAGCCCGGTTCATCTCCGACATCTCACGCAGAGAGAGGAGACTGTTAAGGAGAATCACCAACATCACGGTGGCGAAGGCCAGCCATAACTTGCTCAGGATTTTCAGGTTACTGATCTTCATTTTAGCCCCCCATGCTTAGGAATATACCCCTTTCTGGTGTGATCCTGGTCTCAGGGACTATGAAAAAGGTATATATCATTCTTCCCTGAAATGGGAAGGCCTCCCCCCCAAATCAAGGTT